>Ga0123354_10020911_pt1 | contig 10300 bp, 4 predicted proteins | sample TergutLab28metaG_2_FD_97872 | JGI IMG/M metagenome (GOLD analysis project Ga0123354, IMG submission 97872) | Labiotermes labralis P4 segment gut microbial communities from Petit-Saut dam, French Guiana - Lab288 P4 | ecosystem: Host-associated > Arthropoda: Insects > Digestive system > Gut ...
AATGAACCTTCGGGTTCCGTGAAATGCGGGGAATTTCTTGACTAGCTGCAAACCAGTTAGCTTCTCAAGATGGACTCTGCACCATGGAGTAAGTAAGTAAGTAAGTAAGTAAGTAGGACTTCTAAAGGTAAGGATAGTAACAACAACCAAAACAACAGTCTTATATTCAATAAGGTGATGTTTACTGGCTGTGAATTTTGAAGCTAAAGAAGTTCGATAAATTTTAACTTTTGCGTTGCAGGGAGTTTACTTCTTTTTTAATATCCGTGGTTAATATATATAAACAACCAACGAATGCATTTTGTTAAAATGTATTTTGATTCCATACTGCTAATCACCAACATGTTTCCGCCGTACTCAGGACCGTCAACAGGGTGTCTTAACGAATAAAAATAAAACAGAAAGTAAGCTGGATAGGTAAAACCACTTGACGTAGTGGTTAATATCTTTGACACTCCGTGTCACAAAACAAAAGCTGGTTGGTACAATTATGAAGCAGTTAAAATTCAGAAGAGTGTTAAAACAGGTAAAACAGGGTGTGTTTATGTTGTTGATAAACATATATCCATTTAACAGGGTGCATATACGTAAACTGCATTCAACATCATTAATACAACCTGTTTTACCTCTTCTATCACTATTATGAACTTTAACTGTTTTACTAATGTATAAATCAAGGGGTAGTGATGCGTAATGCTATAGCCTGTCCTACCCAACAGTCATCCTCACACTTCTCGTGATGTACCCTGTTCTCACAAACGAGGAAATGACGACCGAGTCACAGCGGCATAACTGTTTTACCAGGAATGGAGGAAATGCCATCCCTAAAAATGCCGGTCCAGAGGCTAAAGGTCGCAATCCTACCACTGGACTTACCCTGCTCTGGACCCGTAACCCATTCAGGGGAAATTTTAACCACTGGCAAGTCTCACGGAAAGAAGCCGGACAGATTTTCTTTAAACGACAACATGGATGTGGAAAAGGTATCAACTACTCGTAGTATTAAAACAGGGAGTATCTAAGATACTAACTATTACACCTACGCAGAAGAACAGCTTATTTTATATTTTATTAGTATTCTTTAAGACACACTGATGACGGTCCTGAGTACGACAGAAACGTGTTGGTGTTAGCAGTATGGAATAAAAATACATTTTAACAAAGTGAATTCGTCTGTTGACTATATAAACAGTACAATTTAATGCACGGTAAAGATCGTATGAAAAATATACTTAGTTGCAAGAGATATTGGAGTTACACAGAAGGACCGTCCTTTTAGTATTAATTATTAGTGACTGACTACGGGCTGGACGGTCCGGGATCGAATCCCGGTGGGGACGAGATTTTCCGTCCGTCCAGAGCGGCCCTGGGGTCCACCCAGCCTCCTGTAAAATGGATACCGGGTCTTTCCCGGGGGTAAAGTGCGGCCGGGGCGTGCTGCTGACCACTCACCCCCTTTCTAGTGCCGCGGTCATGGAAGAGAAGAGCTATAAATCTACCCACCCTCTGGGCCACACCGGGCCTGTAACGGTATCACTTTACCGTTACCGTTTATTAATTATTAGTAATAATTAACATTTTGAAGATTGGTGTGATTGCCGATACCCTCCTCACCGGAACATATATCAAAAGCGTTTGTCACAGTGACGAGTGCCTGTAAGACAGACTCACTGTTGATTAGACCTGTATCTGCACTATGTCAACTTTCTCTTACGAAATAAGATGCGCGTTCACATCCCTGCTCCCATGAAATCACCCTACTGTCTGCATGTGTCTGAATTTACTCTGTTACAAATTTGAAGACACTTGATCAAATCTTATGAAATGTGGCGTGTGTTTTATGCTAGAGACCCCCCTAACGCCGGAGTTCGTGAGACACTTAGTGACAACTAGTTTGGGGGAAATAAAGTGACGCATAGTAACATATCTTGGAACAAGATGGTGTTTTTGTAGAAGTAATATTTATGTGGAAGGCGGTCGTGCTAGTGTTTTATTTAGGTTTCGGCTTGATGGAGATTTCAGTTGAAACGCTGGAGCGAGATAAGTGAAATCAGATGATGAGATGGAGCCGAAGTTACATTCGTATTGCAATGAGCGAAAGTTTGTAAATAAACAGATACAAACATGGCGGTAATGCGAATCTCTGCTGTTATATTCAAAATATTTACCCATTCAAATCCATAATTTATGCCATAACAAGGCAGGTGATATGAATTCTGCTCGGATCTGCTTGTGTTTTTCCGTGCACAGTTTTGCTGCCGTTGGGTAGGAGAAGACCCGTGACCCGTTACAGCAGAAACTCGAATCTATGAAGTACCTTGCAGCGAATAGTTTAGAATTTGGTGAGGTAAAATGTGAATGAAAGTGGAGTTTTTGCACTCTGATATAGGTTTAGGCCTAAACCTGTGCGAGTTGTATACAGGATCCTGTAGACAGCAAAATGTCTATCGCGATAAGCAGACATCTGCTCTGACCGGCAAAACCTGGACACCGCCGGGTCTCCTACTGCAGGAAAGCAGTATTATTGTTACGTAGTCTACAGATCTGATATCTGGCTACACACCCAGCTCTGTTTCTATGGTGGGTCGGCGTTGCTGACATTCGATTCGAAAAGTCTGAACCACAAAACCGACTGAGTCAGCTCAAGCGGTACATTTTCTGCTTACAGTCGGAGACTCCCCTTCGAATTTAGGCTAAGGTAAAAATAAACGTGTGGTTTGTTAGATTTCTTAGTCGTACCAAGTGAACTCTGCAATAACACTCCAAATCAGACACAAGCGATACTTTCTAAATCTTTTCCAATTTACTATTTCATATAAAATCAAACGCTATATAATCTCAGTTATCGACAGCGATGTAAAATAAATGACAAACATTAATAAACAAATGTAAGTTAATGTAAATGTGCATTTGTAGAATCACATAGCAAAATATGAAGGCAAAAATACAGACCAAATTTGTCCCCGTGCTAAATTAGGCACCAAGCCATAAATTACGTACATCAGTTCGGAAAGAGACGTAAGCTTTCTTAACTTTCGCACTAGATAAGAGCAAGTAGCGGAGTTTACGGCCCGACACATTCAACGCCAGAAAAACAAAAAAGGTACCCGCTGTTCAGGAGAATGTTATGGCCCATAACTGGTCTGGACTCTTTGGTTAAGACAACAACTCAGGATCGAGCTGGAAACAAACTTAGATTTCCCGTTTTTATTGTTGTACCGTGCATATTGCTTCAATTCTCTTATTTCACCAACACATGCACTTACAAATCACACAATATCAGTGTGATACATTAACTATTAAAAAGATAAAACACTAAAATTATTGGCACTCCAACATGTTTCGGTTTTACATAAAACCATCCTCAGGGAGCCATTCGTGCCTGCTAAAGTTACTTATTGTCCGTTATTATTTTTCATAGTATGCTGGCAGCATGTCGTGTTTTATTTGTGATGGGTTCTGATTTCATGTTACTCGTTTCCCTTGTGTTGACTTCTTGTATCTGTGCGTGTCGTGTGTGGTATAATTCGTGTTTTTTTATTTGTGATTTGTGATTTGTAAGTGCATGTGTTGGTGAAATAAATGAATTAGATTTCCCGGTTTTTCATTTCGTAACCTAGTAATTGTCTCGGTTGAAACGCTCCGCCTCCGGTTAACTGGGTATACAAAACACAAATGAAAATTACCCTTTCTGCATCTAGGGCTTCTGCAGTGCACGAAAAGCTGCAACGGACACGTCAGTTCCTGTGCCCACCCGATCCTTGTTTCAAACAGCAATTAAAACAAAAAAAAAACCGACATAACTAAAGAGGCTTTGCACAAGTAATTATGGGCGTTCTCATTTAAAAATATTGAGAAACTAGGTATCGAACAATTAAAGAAATGTTAAAGCCTCATTTCTCAAAAGATACCAATCAACAAACGCGCTGTCTCTCTCGAAGTGGCCGGTGTAAATTACGTCCTTCTGGTGACAATAGGAACTTGAGTCTTGCTCTGGATAAATTAACAGATAGTTTTCAGGGGCGATAAGGAAAACAGAAATTCCCACACGAGCTCTTACCCACACATCTTGCTGTCGGTTACTTTAAGCAAAGGTACAGTAAATGTTCAGATAAGTACGTACAAGACAGAAATCGCTGCATGGATACTTCTCGCTCAGTACATTAGAGCTTATCTGCCAAGAAAATGTTTATGCGGACTCCAAAACACAGACATGACATCTTTTTGCGCGAAGTAGGACAGCAATAGCATGGTGGGAATAATTTTAAACTTGCAGGATGTACGATTTATTATCCGGGAAAGTGTAATATAGCAATTATGTCACGGTATACTACACACAAGGCCTAACAGAATCCATCTTTCGGCTTAGTGGTCTCATCCATATCCGTGTGTCTGTTCAAAGAAACGGAATGCCTTTCCGTATTTATGCCACCTTTTGTGGTACGAAAACTGGTTAGTCAAATAGGACGGATTCGAAAAGCTTCTAGAGTTTCCGCCGTTGTTTCTAAGCATGTACAGGTTCGGATAAACAGTTTTTTCTGCATTTGTTTCAGGCTTCAGCACATCAATCCTCGATTTATAACGATCCCTCAACCACGGGAATATTCCTCTATAAACACTCCTGATTGCGAATCCGAGTGTGGGACTATTAACCAGATATTTCAGCAGGTGATTTACGTTACTCATAGAGTTAAAACGCTTAACACAAACAAGACAATGTTGGTGTGCAAGTGATCTTCTAACTAGATAACTCTATGAAGCAGAATTTTTCTTGAGAAACTTAAAGGTACTCAGCTACTAAAGAAATTCCCCCCCCCCCCATTTTATGAAACTCAGGGGTTCCTTGCCGCATACACAAGTACCCCCCCCCGCCACTTGTCCCTATCCTGAGCCATATCAATCCAGTGCATGCCCTCCATCCTAGTTCTTGAAAATTCATTTTAATATTATCCTCAAATCTACGCCTGGAAGTCCTTCCCTCAGTTTTACCCACCAAAATCCCGTATGCACCTCTCGTCTCCCCGTACGTGCTACATGCCAAACCCAACTTATACTTCTTTATCTGACTCATTCGAATGAGATTTGTTGAGTAGTACGGACCCTAATGTTTCTCACATAAAAGATTGTTATCTTTACACGTACGTGTATGCGCTGAATTAAGACCGAACTTGAGAATGTTGCTCTAACCAGACTGTAAATTGTACGGACCGGAATAATGTACTTTGTCTCAGAAGGAAGCAGTTTTGGTAGTGACATCGTAAGAATTTATTCAATTTTTAGGCTATAAATGGAGCAATATAAGGTACGTGAGCCCCCAACTGCCTGTCCGTCTAACTGCACTGTATAATAATAATGATGATGATGATGATAATAATAAAAATAATAATAATAATTGTAAGAAACTTTTAAAACTACAAATGAGACCACCGAGCCTAATCCTGTTGATTAGTACATCCCAGGATAGGTGAATATTTCCCATCCAAAGCTGAGAAGTGAAAAATTAGATAATAATAATATTAAATGTACCAAAACCAGTCGAAACAATTTCTGAAGGTAAGGTTACCATATATATGGGAACCAAAAGTTGCGACCCGACAAAACTATTCCTAACAACAAACCAAACAACATAATCCGTGACAATAAAAAAGAAATTGCATGTTGCAATTTCAGGAGACAGAAATGTGATTAACAAAAAGCTGAGAAGAATTTAAAATATGAAGACCTCACAATAGAAATTCAGGGGATGTGGAATGTGAAAACAAAGTGATACCGGTAATAATACGGGCAACTGGAACCATTTCAAAAATCACTCAGACAGTACCTGAGCAACATAACGGGAAAGCACGAAATTAAGGAAATACAAAAAAAAAAGCCATATTGGGCACTGCACAAATACTACGGAAAGTGCTAATGTAAAAGTACAAAACATATTTCACGGGCGAAATAACATTACATGTAGCACAAATTGTAAATACAGAATAGCTGCAACACTGTATACCCTAGAAACACAGTTTGATTCAATTATATAATTGTCATTATACCGTGCATGCAGGTGAGAACAAGGATAATAATAATAATAATAATAATAATAGGGTGAAAAAATAATAATACTAACTAATAACATACCAATTAATAAATCCATGAACTGTATGCGTAACTAACCCCAAGTAGTGGAGTTCTTGTACAGAAGGTGGTCTAAAAATCTCCCTCTCTTTCAGGAACCCTACGGATTATCGCAGTAGGCCTAGCCAGATACATGCCGCTAACATCCTTGTACACCATTTGTTTCTGACCTCCTGTGTATGCTACCTGGTTATCTCTACCTTGCGGATATTCCCACAATAACCGTTTTGTTTTTCTCATTTCCTATGAGAGCTACGTGTCTCTGCCACTTGATATTCTTCGCTTGATTATACTCACTTTTGGTGGAGAGTACAAATTATGACACTCCATATTAGGCAGTTTTCTCCTTGCTCCTCTTATTTGCTCCGCCATACGCTCGGCTGTCTCATCAGCACCCAGGTCTTAAACACCCTTACAATGAAAGACGCTTTCACGCCCAAGCCGAATAACAGATAAGTTATAGTTTCATATAGAGCAGTGTTTCACAACCTTTGTGAGACCGCGGCCCGATAAATTCTTTTTACATAAGACGAGGGCCCGGTTCCAACAAATGTACTCGTAAAAATACTTTTCCATTTTTTTAAGTTCATACATTAAACTAACATAAGTATTAATAATTAATTATGGCATAATCGTAAAGAGTATTAATACACTTATGTATACGGTGTGGCATGTTGACAAATATAAAATTACATTTAAATTAGTTGTCAATCACTGGACTAATCAAATATTGTAGCATATTGTAGTTTCCTCAGGCCAGCATCTGGGTCTGAGTTTTTCGACACATTCACGAATATTTTTCTCCTCAGAATATTTCCACTATAAAGCATTTATTAATGAAAATTGCTTAGAAAACTAAAATGACAAATTCCAGGAGAACCTCTCGCGGCCCGGTATAATTGATGCCAAGGCCCGGCGGTTGAGAAACACTGATATAGAAGATGCTCCGTGTATGCAAGAGTAATAAGGAATGTTGTGGCTCTGACACAACTGTCAAATAATACATTCATTGTGTACACCAGTGCCAAGCAAAGGCACAGTCTTCCCGCGATTCCCGAAGAATGGAGTAGACTGTTATTGATGTAGCCGTACTGCATGCAGTGACCGTTCGCTTTAGAAGGCGTTCGAAATTCCCTACATTCACAGATTATACGGTAAAAAAAATTGAAGACAGAACTGCATTTTTATGCCATATGTACAATACTTGCTTCCGTCATCCACAGTTTTCTGCTCAAAGTCTCGTCACAACTGTTTCGAATGCTACTTTGAAGACAGAGGACATGCGTTATTGGTACAGCCTTTCCAACTCTTTTATGATTTATAGACTTCCAAGCAATTGACGCGTTTTATACTGTAAAGTACCATCAGAAGGTACAAAGAAGTGACAGAATGGAGAGTTTAGCATGGGTAGTTTTGTGAAGATTCATATAATCCATCATTATTTGACATAGGGTTTTACGCAAAGCGTGCAGCCAGATGCTTCATACTCCAACCTGGAAGTCGAAACGGTCTCTCGCTCGGCAACAGCATTTTGAGACGCAAATGGCTCTATATAGTTCCATGACAACATTCTTCTTTGCATTGTTCTTCCTACGATATTTTCACCTAGCCTTTAGCAAACCAAAGCATGAAGCTCCATTCTAACTTCTCTTCAACAGAAGGCAGTTGTTTCGATTTACAAGACATTTCTTGTCTTAAATGAAGAAGAAATATTTTATAAATGAAGTTCATTACTGAACTATATTGTAAATTTCGTACTTTTTCGCCCACTGCTGACGTGCGACCTACAATTTTGGGTCTCACCTTCAGGCTCTTCAATAAAATTTTGAACGACTGTCATTCTTCAAAATTCATAAATTAAAAAAAAGGTAAAGTGTTCCCGTTACAGGCCCGATGTGGCCCAGAGGGTGGGTAGAGTTATAGCTCTACTCTTCCATGACCGCGGCACTAGAATGGGGTGAGTGGTCAGCAGGACGCCCCGTCCGCACTTCACCCCCGGGAAAGACCCGGTACCCATTTACAGGAGGCTGGGTGGGCCCCAGGGCTGGTCTGGACGGGCGGAAAATCTCGTCTCCACCGGGATTCGATCCCGGACCGTCCAGCCCGCAGCTCAGTCGCTACCCGGCCCACAATTCATAAATTGATCCACTTAAAATGTAAGAAACTGAAACGTTACGTGCTATATTATGCTGATGTGAAAGTGTGTCTGTATGTCTGTCTGTCTAACGAAAGGATATTGTTTGTGGTTGTCTGAAAGCATGTCTGAGAACAGGTACCGAGAACACTCGGACTTGAGACAGGGGAATTAAATACTGGCAAGAAGTAAATAAAGAAAGGCCTCAAAATTTCATTGAAGCCAAATACAATGGACCAAAAAGTAAGGCGACAGAGATAACCGAAGCAAGCAACAGGGAGTTCAGAAATGCGTAGAATGTTTTAGTCTGAAGGCCTGAAAGGAAGATATGGGAATATATTATTAAATGGAGTCTCCAAGTATGGTGTGTGCGGATTGTAACTGGATTTAAGAGAATTTGGGTGGTTTCTATTGCCAGTTTGTACATCGATTAACTTTAATTTATATAAAAGATGTGCTGCTTGCTGACTTGCTGAGAAACTAGCAGCTTGTTACTAAGAAATTTAATTCATGACGTTGGTGAAATAATTATTATAATTGCTAATAAAAATTATTCTATCACACTGCAAGGCTTCTTTAAAGAATTTGTGTAAATCATTGTTTTACTTCGAGGGGGTTTTAGTATTATCGCTTGATGGAGGATATCCCATTGTCGGTTGTCGGCAACTGCTTATTCAAGACCTTCGAATTTTAAGACCGTCTGCTGTGTCCGCAACCACAAAGCACCCGGAGCAGTGGTCACTTTGGACAAATTAAGATATCACAGTAGTATGGCACCAACCTACAGATCTCAAAGTGAACCCGTGAAAGTAAAGCAAAGGAATATCTGTCTCGTGCCCTGTTGGAGGTAAATTGTGGGGCAAAGTTTAAATGTGTATAATTTGCAACAAATTAGACGCTCACACAGTACTTCAGTACCGCTCGGCTAAACAACCACTTTTATACTGTTAAATGTTACACGCGTGTATTGATACGAGCAGCAGTACCCGGATAAAGTATTCTTCCCTTTTTCTCATCACAGTACGGAGTAGTATACAAAAGGCATGACTATGAAGTTGCGAGGCAGAGCGCGCACAAATCCTGAATTTGACCATTCTTCACCAAACTAAATACATGGTCGCTCTTTACCCTAAAGCTTCCCCCAGTCGTTTGCCAAACCACGCTCCGTTAGGTAGACGTAGTGCCGACTAATAACTTTTTAAAATAAACAGCTTCAACTAACAGCAACCACGCTTGATAAAAAATGAGGAATAAGTAATCCACGAACTTCTCATGAAATTGCTACCAAACCGTCAGTGCGTCACGTGAGAATGCAGATTTATTGAAAAGCACTCCCACAATATGACTTCAGCAGACGCTTCGAAGACTGGGAGTGTGGGATGGAGCGGTTGGTAGATTCTCATGGAAACTACTCTGAACAGAGTAGCATGTAAACCAAATTTCATTAAAAGGTACTGTTTTGAAACGCATCGTTGTTTAAGGAACGCATCTTGCAGTACGTAAAATTTTTACGAAGGGAAAATATTCAAAAATATTAAATATATTTTCTCAAACAATAAAACAAGGGATTGAAATTGAGGATTCGAGCCGCAGAATATACCGGATCGCGAATATTTCTTATCGCTTTGACGATCTTGCCTACTATATATAGGTAGGGATGTCTAGTAATTTTAATGATATGTATAGATAATCTCTATAGGTCCATTGTAAAAACTGAAATAAAAGTACCTTTCTGTGCGCAGTACATACATGTATGTATAAAAGCCATTCTCTTCTCCATAATTTCAGTAGTTATTTTTTCTCATTGTGTGCATGGTATAATTGGCCGGGTAACTCAGTCGGTATAGCGACTGAGCTACGGGCTGGACGGTCCGGGATCGAATCGCGGTGGGGACGAGATTTTGCGCCCGTCCAGACCGACCCTGGTGCCCACCCAGCCTCCTGTAAAATGGGTACCGTGTCTTTCCCGGGGCAAAGTGTGGCCGGGGCGTGCTGTTGACCACTCACCACCTTCTAGTGCCGCGGTCATGGAAGAGTAGAGCT
>Ga0123354_10020912_pt1 | contig 10300 bp, 2 predicted proteins | sample TergutLab28metaG_2_FD_97872 | JGI IMG/M metagenome (GOLD analysis project Ga0123354, IMG submission 97872) | Labiotermes labralis P4 segment gut microbial communities from Petit-Saut dam, French Guiana - Lab288 P4 | ecosystem: Host-associated > Arthropoda: Insects > Digestive system > Gut ...
CACCCTTTCCCACTTTCCCCCTCACATTTTTTCATTTTTTTACACCAAACTCATCAAAACCCGTCAAGGAAAAGCGTCGGGCCAACCCAACCCCCTTGCACAGGGTGTTGGGGGGGGGGGGGGCGTTTCTGAGGTAAAACGGCCGGAAGGGATGACGCTGAACACTCATTTTCGACTAGTGGCGTTTTACCTTCAATCCGCCTTACGCCATTACGACGTGCAGCTCCTGAATATTATTAATTTGTTTTTATTGTGTTAATTTTAACATTCATAGGTCCGTGCATCGCTAATATATTCGCGGATTACAACCAACAAGATGGGACGTTTCTCAATTTATTTATTTATGTAAGACGCTCTACATGTTTCAGACGGTTTTTCCGTCCATTATCAGGAGCTCAAAACTGCACATACAACGTCACTGGTAGCTAGCAGCAGCTACCAGTGACGTTGTATGTGCAGTTTTGAGCTCCTGATGATGGACGGAAAAACCGTCTGAAATATGTAGAGCGTCTTACATAAATAAATAAATTGAGAAACGTCTCATCTTGTTGGTTGTACTCTGAGAATTGTGTTATTTAACAAAGTTCTCAGTTGCTTATACACCATAGTGTCAGTCTAAATTATTAAATGATTATGGAGCATTGGAGCAGAACATATCCTAATGCTGATTTGTCCACCACAGATTCCAAGCAGAGTGGCCTTGAATTGAACCCGGGGCTTCGCGACGGGTAACCGGCCACTTATATTCTGTTGCAAGGTAAAGAAGCTGCGAAATAACTCAGCTTTATTCACTGTGCAATGTAGTGCAGATATGTCTCTCATTTGCGACAAGGGTGTCACAACTCAAAATTTGACATTTTTTATTTATTGGTACAGAAAGAAACGTTTGCTGATGGACTTTTAACAGGTATAGTGTCATAATGCAGTTTGCAAAACTAGCCGCTGGAGAGCAGTTGTGTCGTCGTTGCAATCATAGAAAATTATAGCACTTCGAAACCTTTAAAGGTTTCTCATGAAAAATCACTAATTTTGAGTTGTGACACTGTTGTGGCAAACGAGCGATGTGTTATGTTTGCAGTATGTTAATGTTTTAATATATAAAAGCTGAAGGTTACAGGCCCGGTGTGGCCCAGAGTTTGGGTAGTGGTATAGCTCTACTCTTCCATGACCGCAGCACTAGAAGGGGGTGAGTGGTCAGCAGCACGCCCCGGCCGCACTTTACCCCCGAGAAAGACCCGACACCCATCTTACAGGAGGCTAGGTGGGCCCCAGGGCCGGTCTGGACGGGCGGAAAATCTCGTCCCCACGGGAATTCAATCCCGGACTGTCCAGCCCGTAGTCAGTCGCTATACCGTCTGAGCTACCCGGTCCACAATGTTCTCATACACACACATACACATACGCACACACACACACACATAAACACACACACATACACACATACACACACACACACAAACACACAAACACACACACACGCACACACACACGCACACATATCGATGTTATTCTAGCATTCAAAAGGTGTTTTATACCAGTTTTGATGTCTAATTTTATGCTAAATTTCTATTTCATAGTAGCAAACTCTGCCAGTCCTGTTTAGCAGCTAAACCTTAACAAACGTATAATAATTTCACCCGTTTAGATCTGTTATTTTGCCGTGTGCCTAAAAATGGCCTCAGTATAATTCTCATGTCTTGTGACGCAATGTCACGGTACTGGCATAAACGCTTCGCATTAATTGGCATCCTTCGCTTCCAGCTCAAGTTTTAGCGTCCTCCTTGTTTGACTGTTTATTGGTGGAAAACTAAAATTTGCGAAAACGGGATCTGCTGAAAACATTTTTGTCTGATTATTATATTATATTTTATTATATTTTGCTCTCTTCCTTCCTAAACGTACTTTATCCCCCTTAGCCTCAAATATTTTGTCTCCTTATTTCATCAAATACTCACACCCAAGAAACACGTAACGGATAATATATCGGTCCGTATTTAACGTCATTGCCTGTTTCCTTGTTAAACGTTTCATTTTCTCTACAAAATCGGCAACGTTGGATTTTATCTATATGCAAATTAGGGATTTTTTTTAGTTGATTGGGGTTTAAATTTAAATTGAATTTTTTTTGTATAGATTTCCAGTAATACTGTGAGTTTTCAACGCAGTGTCACTGTGAAGTGATTTTGAGCTATTGGGCTTCCAAAATTGAAGGGATTAAAATCTGAGCATTCAGAGTAGCAAAATATTTCACTGCGTATCGGAATTCTTGAAGCTTATGATTTTGTTTATGCGTGTCCTCAAAATCGTACGGAAGGGCTCATAGGCTTTTTTTTTTCGTTTACATGATGTCCATACATAAAAGCGCGAGTTTTCAGGCGCTTTATAATCTTCGCGAAAAGCGCCATTTACCTTCACCATATCCGTCCGTCCGCCTGGTCCTTACGTATCAGTGCCGCTTTCACTAGACGGATTTTCTTAAAATTTTTTATCGAAGACATTTATGAAAATATGTCGATGAAATCCAGACTTGTTCAAAATGTGACAAAAATATTGGCATTTTACGTAAAGACCTAAATATGTGTCATTGTTGCCGGCGACATTAAATAGTCACAGAGCGCTCTCTTCGACTGAAATTGAATCAGACTGTTAGTTCGTCCGTCCGTCTGTCCGCATGTATCAGCGGCCGTTCATTGGAAGGATTTGCTTTAAAGTTGACATTGGGAACTTTAATGCAAATCTGTCGTGAAATTCCAAATTTGGTTAAAATCAGGCAAATTATAGGACATAATACATGAAGGACTGTGTACCTTCCTACCGTTGTAGCGACACTTACTAGCCGTGAAGACGAACTGTTGAAGTAAAATGCCATCAGGTTCTTACCATAGCCAAGGAAGTATGAATATAAAGCGAACGCGCGACAGTGTTATGTGTGTGCACGTACAGTACATTGCCTGTCTTCTTATTTGAGGTTTTCAAAGTTAGTATTTTCCACAAAAAGGGACGTGGTGTGTTATCGCAGTCTACATTATTGCGTTGCTAAGTTAGCCATAATGCCTTCCTTTTGAGGAGAAATCTTACAATATTCCTGTAACATGAATTTGCCGTTTTACAATCTCAGTAAACGTATTCTTTTGCGAGATTTTGCAGCGTGTCTTGCATCGGAAGTAGAATGTCATTTGGTGAATTACGAAGAATTCGGTTTCACCCTGTGAATTATTAAACTTTTACATTTACAGAATTTAGCCTATATGCCTTTAGTCCTTACTTTTAATGTGTTAATAAGGTAAAGTAAAAGGTAAAGTTTACCTTAGAACAGGCCACGAAGGCCAAGAGAGGAGTAGATGTATAGTTCTACACTCTCTTTAACCTCTGTGCTAGACGGGGTGGGTGGTCAGCGCCACGCCCCGGCCGCTTCACCCCCGGGAAAGTCCCGGTACCCATTGTTTTGTAGGACAGGTGGGCCTCTGGGCAAGTCTGGACGGGTGCGGATGATCTCGCCACCACCGCGATTCGATCCGCCGACCCTCCAGCCCGTAGCGAGTCGCTATGCCGACTGCGCCATCGCAGCCCAATTGAATGGATAAGTAAAAGTTAAATATACATTTTGTTCTTGCTATTGTAGCTTAAACTTTTGACGCCTAATGTCAACTATAGTGGTCGTACCGCACCGCTAACCTCCAAAGTTGCATTTTGTATATTTATTCAACAAATATAGGTACTGAATATTTTAAACATAATATATACTCTCCGTTTTTTTCTCTTCAAAATGCAGTTTGTTTCATAATTCTAATTTATTTGGTTCCTGTATTATTCACATTTTATATACAGAGTGTGCTAAAATTTAAAAAATAATTCCGGCGCCAAAAGGTTAAGGAAATAAGGGAATTTGTTTGGTATTTAGGCAAACTTAGTCGTTGATTTTGATTAAAATGCTTGGAAAAATTACTTAAATTTAGTCTGTTTATCTTTATTGTTACACCGAGCATTCTGTAGTTTGTTTAATTAATTCACCAACAAATTCACTTATATTCATTTAATGATCTAACATTCGCACTAAAACACTTAAAACGCTCCTACATGTTTCGATCTTACGATCATCATACTATAACTTTAGCAAGGAACAATGTACGCTCCCTGAGGATGATCGTATGATCGAAACATGTACGAGCGTTTTAAGTGTTTTAATGTGGATTTCAGATCATTAAATGAATATATGTGCATTTGTTGGTGTGTTACTTAAATAAATTAATCTGTGTAATTCAGTATTGCCTAAAAGTATGGAATTGTGAATGGAACATAAATACAGAAACAAATATAAATATGAAAATAAGTAATAATAGTAATAATAATAATAATAATAACAGTTACGAAACTTATATATATATATATAAAGGTAATGTGATCCAGTTACAGGGCCGTTGTGGCCCAGAATGTCGGTACATGTATAGCTCTACTCTTCCATGACCGCGGCACTAGAAGGGGATGAGTGGTCAGCAGCACGCCCCGGCCGGACTTTACCCCCGGGAAAGACCCGGTGCCCATTTTACAGGAGACTCGGTGGGTCCCAGGGCCGGTGTGGACGGGCGGAAATTCTCGTCCCCACCGGGATTCGATCCCGGACCGTCCAGCCCGTAGTCAGTCGCCATTCCGACTGAGCTACCGGGCCCACAAAGTTATCACATCTATAGTCTATTTTGTCCAAGAAATGTTATGTTTGTTCTATTCCACAGTAAGGAATTTCCTCGTGTTTACTTGTCACGTAATATTTTTGCGGTACTGGAACGTAAGTAATGCAGTCATCTGAGAATGTGATTGGGGAAGACAATAAACACGTACCGAATTTTGGCAAACGCCTCTTGGGGAGTGGTAATATTTAAGACCATAGAGGTTGGAACAAGTATCTTGGTAAAAAAAAGTTGCAAGAATGGGACACTGAAAAGGAAGGAAACAGTGCATCATGTGGGAGAATTATTCTAAAGCTGATGACGAAAGCAGGTCTTTAGTATGTGGGCTGGTTACAAATGGCCCACGCTTTCGGAGAGCAGGACGTTTTACTCACAAAAGTACCGCACATTCAACTTCTTAACGAGACGAGTGGCTACGAACTCACATCAGGCCTTATGTGCGCCAACAGGTCATTTCATACTTTTTCTTCCCAAATCTTATTACCGCGTTGACAGACTTTGGAATAAGAATATTTGTTTGAGAAATATGAGTTTTTATGGATGACGTAATTCAATTAAGACGGGTCATGGTTTATAAATAAGCTTCATTGAATATTTATGTCGTCAGTCTGTGTAGCTTACATTGGAATGTTTTTATTTTGTTAAATATTTATGGAGACAAAGAGCAAAGTCGGTGAAAAACGTCAAGTAATGTCGGATTCTTCATTAGCGAGAATAATTCAAAGTTTTGGTATTGGTTTTCTGCTGAGATGATAGAGTTTATGGGGCGAGCCTTTGATGCAGGATGGTGGCTGTAAATGTGAGCACACTCTTCAAATCAGGCTACTATTTACTGTGGTCCACGTAAAGTCGAACGTAACCGCGTCCCTGCATGACCCACTTATTAAAGTTTATCATCAATGCCTTCAAGAACAGCCGATCGATATGACTACTCATTCACCTCGCAAACTGCACAGTCTGTTATGCATATATCTGTGTATGTATTTATGTACGTTTTATATATGTGTGTAATTAATATAATGTGTGGATGTATGTACGAAAAATTAAATTTTACTCTAGAAAAGGTCGTGAAGACACATAGAAGTATAACTCTACTCTTTCTGTAACATCGCCTCTCTCCGGCCGCTTTACCCCCTGGAAAGAGACCGGGTATCCATTCTATAGGAGGCTGGGTGGAAGTCAGGGCTGGTCAATATGGGTGAGGGAAAACTCAAATCCGATCCCCGGACCGTCCAGTCCATAGCAAGCTGCTGTTGTGTGCGTATTGAAGCCGAACGTTGAGTGGGGTCGAGTCCCATTCAGCCTACTCCTGAGTATGTAGAAGGAAAATTTGTTTTAATATTCTCTTGTCCGCAACATGCTCGAAGAAGCAATTTGACCCTTCGAATTTCTAGAATGTCACCCCTGTTCCTCCGATCATGACAGCTTCCGAATTCATGACCAGATCCAGATCTTCGGAAGTTTCGTTTGTTATTTATATTTGGCATTGACAGACTTACGGGTTTGAGGTCCGAACCGAGGCGTATAGCATGAATATTGGCATGGGATATACAGAGTTCAAGCTGAAAGGCCTCAGGATGGAACCACTTGATGGGAGATATATAATAATGGTAGAGTATTAATAAAATGATTCAGAAGGAAATAGTTCTGCCAATGTGTGAACAGAAGACGAAATCATTTGTGCTCTGTTAGGTTTATGAACTTCTGGTTTCCATCAACGGCGGGAAATTTTTTGCTGTTTGGGGGAATGTAAGTTTTCTGTTCTATGTTAAAAGATAATACAGTGATTAATATTGATGTTCTTTGTTAAACAGCAAAATATGCGCTCGGTAAAAATATACTGTATTAATGCTTGATGTACACTGAGCCATGGTTATAAGAATAGTACATGAGGAACTGTAAATACCATGGATGTGACATTCAGAGTAACGTGCATCGTGATATATTCTTATAATAAAACCAAATAGATGCACTAATTTCTCAAATTTATGTTTGGAATAAAGCTCTACATGTTTCGGACAGTTCTTCTGTCCATCATCAGGAGTTTTTCACTGTACCCACATCAATGGTGTATGTCATACAGATTTGCTGACAGCTTGCGAGCAGGATTAGGACGGACATCCCGATCCTGCTCGCAGGCTGTCAGCAAATCTGTATGACATATACCATTGCTGTGTGTACAGTGAAAAACTCCTGATGATGGGCAGAGGAACTGTCCGAAACATGTAGAGTTTTATTCCAAAAATAAATTTGAGAAATTAGTGTTTCTCGTTGGTTTTATTATAAGAATAAATACCATGAATCTCACATTTTTAGCAGAATCTACCTGATAAATTAGTCTTCTGTATTCTGTCCCTACCGTCTACCATAAATAAGGAAATACGCAACAATGGAAAATCACTTGTAAAGTGCACGCTTCACCGCGGGCCTAATCCGAAGAGCAGCCACAGTTTGCTCATCTTTGCCTTAAGTGTTTTCTGGATATCTGAGCCCAAAATATGGGACTCTGTTATGAAATTTTTTCTCCAAAGCTATTAACTACCTAGTTGAGTCAGGTGTTCTAAACATCTAGTTACATTTACATGTGATTAGCACCTTGGTGCATGGTGTACAAAGGTAGGTGAGGTAAAGTGCACCCTTGTACAGGCACTGAGGCTCTGTATAGGCCGTACAGCCCATAGGGGGAGTAGAGGTATAGCTCTACTCTTTCTTAATCACGGCACTAGAAGGGAGTGAGGGGTCAGCGTCATTATTCGGCCGCTCTTTAACCCTGGGAAAGACATAGTACCCATTGTACAGGAGGCCGGGTGGGCCCTACGGCCGGTCTGGTCAGGTGCAGAAAATCTCGCCCCCACCGGGATTCGCTCCCCGGACCGTCCAGCCCGTAACCAGTCGCTATACCTACTACGCATTGGAAATAAATACGTCAAGTCAGAAAGTAGTGAAAGGTGTCCATTCGCTTGCTTATGTCGATGGCAAAGTTGACGAATAACTGAAATGCTAGCCAACAGGATTGCCAACATTTAAGAGGTGGTAAATTTGAGAATAGCGTAATTCTGCGAGAGCAGAGGTTCAGACAGAGGTGATGATAGAGACTGAAATGTCCTGGGATGTTACGCCGTATCGACTGGTGAATGAGTGCCGAATTTGGGAATGGAATGTTACAATTATTTATTGATAATATATATTATTTGAAATTTTAATGCATAAATTTGTACGTATGGTTTGGTATGTATCGCTTTCATATTGGCAATTTCACGTTTTTTTTTGCACAACCAACACGAAAAGTAAATGTTAAAAAAGGGAGAGAGAAAATTGGTGTAATGTAAGAAGCACTACTTTTAAAAAAAAGGATATTACCCTTTTAATATTAGTTTTTAAAGGCTTTCACAGTCTATATATAATTGAGGATTTTAGATGTTAATAAAAATCCAACCAGATGCAACAGTATGCAGATATTTATTTACTGCAAAGTCACTCTACATGTTTCGGGTGTCACAGCACCCATCATCAAGTGTACTGTGTACTGTTGCATCTGGTTGGATTTTTATTAACATTGAATTACGATGCACGGAACCATGAGCTTAAAATTTGAGGATTTTAGAATTTTAAATTTAACACATACCTATAAGTTAACGTTATTTTATGAGAGATTATATTTTCTTGGGTTGGCTTGACATAGACTGATTCTGAGAAAGCCGCTTGGAGAAACCTCGATTCCGAAACGAATATTATGCTGTCAAGTGCAATATGTAGCGTGCTGATGTTTGATTAAAAACCATATTCGTATTTTCAAATGCACTTTTGTAGCCAGGTCGCCGTTGAACTGACTATCAAGTAATTTGTTTCTCACCAGGAGAAATCATGACCGGGTTATTCATTAAAGGCAAGTCTTGTATTAACAGTGACCGCTGCGATCTCAAATTATTTTCTATTTGTCGTTTGCTGAAAAGACACCATGTCTGGAAACACTTAAATTAAAATTTAGGTTCTAAGCGATACTCCAAATACTATGTTATTCTGTTCACGTATTTTCAATGTACTTATAAGTACTGATACACTTTATGCCTATACTCTTCAAGAATTGTACAGACTGGCATATTGTAAACAACAACGGTCTTCGTAACAGATAAATAACTGGTTACACGACAATTATTTTCCAGTCTTTACGCAAAGACTGTAATTATCTTTGCTATTGTAACTTAAGAATTATAATGAAACTTTGAACCTGTATTTACAAAGGCTGTGTTTTATCATCTCACAGAAGGCAGAGTGTGCTGCTGTCTCATTTTGTACTCAAAATAAATTTTATCTCCTTATCAATGAACTTTTCAATTATGTTGTCTGCGATTCAGATCCGTTTATGTACACCGGTTCAGAGGCAATACATTTTATATACATACACTATGTATGTGTTGAATATTAAACACCTTCTTCTTCAAAATGTTGTGTATATAAGTTTTGGACAGACGAAGTAACGTCAGGGACAGGTGCAGAAGCACATACATGTGGGTTCGAGTCTTACCTGGTGAGGCGCGTGACGTAGCAGGGATGTCGATGTCGAAGATGATGCCGAATAAGACAATGTAGCTGGTGGCGAAACGGTCACGGAGCGAATCGGCCCGCCAGTGTCGGGACGCTCGTGTTATATACCAACAAGCAGCACGGGGTTATCCCCACTGCTCGCCGCCGTCATCTGACGTCACTCGTATTGAACACAGGGGCGTAACTCATGCATTGTCGTTTCCACATTCAGAGCACCATGTGGCTTTGATGTGGCAGATCTGTGAATGGAAGAGGCTGCTTCTTGCCTAATGAGTGAGAAACACTTCTCTTTTCCTTTGTTCTCTCTCTGCCTTTTCCTCATTCTTTTAAACTGATTTTTATTTCCGTATTTTCATCGGATTGTATCTGCTTGCAGCTCCCTTCTACACCTGTTACATTTTCGTGCCAGTAACACTTGTTGGTCCAGTGTCGAGTTAAACTCGGCAGTGCTTTTCATTGTACCAGATACAGTGTCGAGCTCCAATCGACAAATTATTTTACAGTGTTTTATGTAGGTTTTCCCTAAGCTCCCGCAGTCTGATTGCTTGTTGTTGAACTTTAAAGATTTTGGATTTTCTAGAAAATTTGACCAGACTGTTGGAATTCATAATGATAATTTGGACAACAAAGCATTTAAATCAGTAAGCAATTCTATAATGTCGTGTGATGTATCAGCTCTTTTTTGGTTAAATTAGATTTATGAAGAATAATTTTATAATTAATTTTAGGTACCATCATCAGTATCATGTTCCTGAAGGGTTAGGCGTGTTTCCTGTTCCTTGATCCTCAAGATGAGGTTGGTCCCTCCATCTCTTCCTAGGTCGTCCTATGTTCCTTCGTCCTTTTGGTTTATATTGTAATGCTTGTTTTGATAGTCTGTTTGTGTCCATCCTCTGTACATGTTGTAGCCACTTTTTCTGGTACTGTTTTATTTCCTTCACTATGTTCTGTACTCCCGTTTTTTGCCTAATACATTGATTCTTTTCTTTATCTAGTTATGTTATTCCAAGTAAGTGTCTCAAAAATTTCATCTGTGCTGCTTCTAAACGTTGTTCCTCTCTTTTCTTCAG
>Ga0123354_10020918_pt1 | contig 10298 bp, 5 predicted proteins | sample TergutLab28metaG_2_FD_97872 | JGI IMG/M metagenome (GOLD analysis project Ga0123354, IMG submission 97872) | Labiotermes labralis P4 segment gut microbial communities from Petit-Saut dam, French Guiana - Lab288 P4 | ecosystem: Host-associated > Arthropoda: Insects > Digestive system > Gut ...
ACGCCTAATGTCAACTATAGTGGTCGTACCGCACCGCTAACCTCTAAAGTTGCATTTTATATATTTATTCAACAAATATGGGTACTGAATATTTTAAACATGGTGTATATTCTCAGTTTTTTTCTCTTCAAAATGCAGTTTGTTTCATAATTCTAACGTATATGGTTCCTGTATTATTCACATTTTGTATACAGGGTGTGCTAAAATTTAAAAAATAATTCCGGCGCCAACAGGTTAACGCGTATCACTCTACGCCTCCTCATGCCGTATTGAACCCGAACCCTTTTAATATTATCAATCGTGAAATGCAGTTGGTATTGTCACAGACAGACACATCTTTTACACATCATTCATTAACCTTACAGACCTCAAGAAAGAACACAAATGGAACTGACCTTGTGACGAACGAATCTGCGGCTAACAGATGTAGACAGAGAAGAGAGCCGACAAGAGATAACATTTTGCAGCGTTGGCTCTGCCCTTTAACTTTTCGTTCCTGGACGTTGAATGAGAAGCTATTGGTTAATAAGACCGTCTCAAGAGTCCAATTTCCTTCTGTTATCCGAGCGGACACTGGCTGTAGAGGAGCATAAACCAGACAACGTTTTTACCTGTACCAAAGAACCAACAACAACCCCTAATTAGACCCCCTACAAAGCAAGTCACAATCTCCCATGTACTACGAGTGAAGTGGGTCAGAACAGCGCCACTGTCTCCAATCACCGACTGCGTACACCTGGCATTATTCAGGTACACTGCGTCATCTTATAAGAATAGCAGATTGCATAAATGGTAGGGTTTATTTCAATTTTACCCAGAAGATGGAGGATGTATTTTTCTGCGAAACGTTTCGTACCCGTCTACTAGATACCACAAAGAAGATTGCATTCCGAGTATTGACAGTATAACGTAACATCAAGGAGCGTTCGTGCAACCATTGTTGCTATGGAAAAAAAAACAGATATTACATATTCTGAGTGTGTGTTTGTAGCCTTAGGTATCCTGCCTACAGTGCGCATGCACCTTGTTTTCATCTGTGGCATGCCTGACTCTGCAATATTTTTCCACTTCATCTCCTATCGGTAAGAATTTAGGGGGGGGGGGCGAATTATAGAACACAAAATTTGGGTTGTGATTCTTCTCTACAGCTTTTTGTCTGCGACGCTTCTCGTCCGCAGAAGAACTGAGCGACATATGGCCAAAATTACGTATTGGTCTTCATGTAACGCACTGTATTTTTGTCATATATATATGAAATTCGACTGTTTTTCGAAAAAAATATTCAAATGCAGAAATTCACTAAAATCCGTCCAGTGGGAGCCGAGCTGTTCCATGCGGACGGACGGACGGACAGACATGACGAAAGATTTTGATGTCCTGCTGACCGTGCGTCCCAGTATAATCTTAGTAATTAACCAACTCGATGCACAAAATCTTGTTTTATAGTAAGTTTATTATATGCCTCTACATGTTTCGAGCACTGTTGTGCTCATCATCAGGAGGTCAAAATTGTATTATACAGCATCTGGTATCATCACACCTATAGGTGGCCGTCCGGTGCACAGGTTGAGAGAAGACCTGTGCACGGGAAGGCCACCTACAGGTGTGATGATACCAGATGCTGTATAATACAATTCTGACCTTCTGATGATGAGCACAAAGGTGCTCGAAACATGTAGAGGCGTATAATAAACTTATTATAAAACAAGATTTTGTGCATTAAGTTGGCTAATTATTAAGATGACGAAGATAGTAATCACTCTTTGATAACGCGCCTAATAACAGAAACTACTCCGGTAGCTTTGTAATTCCCTATTCCATTGCGCTGTTCAGTGGGGTTGTGTAGTCTGTTTCATCCTGTCTAATGCCAATAACAGAAGTGGCTCTTCTGATTATTTAGTGATGGCCCAGCACATGTCGAAGCACGCCGTAAATAATACTGTCAACCAATAAAGGAATGTTTAGTAATTCGTCTGATGTTTACTGACGGTTTTATGAGTTATAATAATAATTGAACCATTCGTAACATTTCGACATGCTACCGTTAAGCTTCGTTATGTGTCTATCTGTCCGTCCGTCCTTCTGCATGGAACAACTCGGCTCCCACTGGACGGATTTTTTAAATGAAATTTGACATTGGGGAGATTTTTTTTTTCGAAAATCTGTGTAGAAAATTCGAGTTTCATTAAAACCGTCTAAGGATAAAGGATACTTTACATGAAGACCGATGTACATTTATGATAACATCTCGCCGACTTATTCATAGGATGAGAAATGTTTCGTGCAAAGTTTGTAGAGAAAATCAAAACGCAAGTTTTGTGTTCAATAACGTTTGTCCGAAAGTTGTGCCATTTGTGTGAAAATGTGGGAAAAGTGTGGTAGAGATGGGGAGGCCACGGATGACAATGTAACACGGCGCATGCGCATTGCATGCCGCATAACTAAAGCAAGAACGCGGACACACTCTTGGAATTTGTAACACTTATGGCTTTTACACGGTAACAGTGGTTACGCGAACGCGCCTAAATGTTACTTTAACAAGTACACTGTCTTGTGGAATTGCGGAATGTTAAATTTTTCAATAACAAAGAATTTTGTCTATTACACATACAGTCGAACACAACTATATTTTACCTAGTAGTACAGTAGATATACAACTACATGTTTCGGCCCTATATGTTGGCCATCTTCAGGTTGAGATTCAACTTACAAATCAGCTATACAAGATGTGTGGTGTGTTTGTCTGGGGATTGTAACGCAAACATTTACAACGAGATCTCGACCCCCTGCCCACCCACCCAGTCCCCAGACAAATACCCCACATAGCTTGTATAGCTGATCTGTAAGTTGAATCGCAACCTGAAGATGGCCCACATATAGGGCCGAAACATGTAGTTGTATACCTACTGTACTACTGGGTAAAATATAGTTGTGTTCGACTGTATGTGTAATACACAAAATTCTTTGTTATTGAACCAACACAACGGGAATGACGCAACTCAAGATTAAATTTCTCAAGACCGTCATATTCCGACTTGACTTGATGTCATCAAGAGCAACACTCAAACACGGAAATTATTAATTACATTTTACATTCATTGTTCCGTGCATCATAATAATTGTTTCAAAAAATAACCAACACGATGACACTTGTGGATTATCCTTTATTTTCAGGGGTAGTCGTCATCATCAGGGGTTCATTTTTCCTGTACAGTCAGCCTCTGGTATAGTGTGTAATCTTTTGCTGTAACCCTCCCGTTCTCCTACGTGTTCTGTTCCCGACAAACAGCAAAAGATTACACACTATACCAGAGGCTGACTGTACAGGAAAAATGAACCCCTGATGATGACGACTACCCCTGAAAATAAAGGATAGTCCACAAGTGTCATCGTGTTGGTTATTTTTTGAAACTATTAATTACATTATTAAAGTAATTATACTTATTCAGTTATTCCTTTCGAATACAAGTGTTTGCTGAAGACACAAAAACGTACCAGTTACAGCACTTCACGGCACGAACGTTAAGTGAAATATCACGGTTTATGTAGTGAAAAATTAAATTATGTCGAGCAGCCTCACGATTTGCATAGCAAAGTCTCACACCTCAACGAATGCTAGATGACCTCTGCAGCTGATGCATCGTCATCCAAAGGCCCATAACTCCAATATGGCTGCTTGTGCGTGGGTTTCATTGAACACGTCTCTCAGTGCCACCGGCACACTGCAAGAGGGGAATATTAATTGCATAATAATGGACAGCGCATGAGAATGAAGTCGAAAGAGGCGCTCAAGGCCGTCAGTCCACTCTGTGCTGATGAGAAAAGAGCAATAACTCTCCAAGCTGTATGACGACGTAATTCCTAATAACAATCAATGGTATTGTTATAGAAACGTATTATTTATCCTGTGTTCACAGAGCGGTCCGGCAAATTTGATTAAAGTGGAAGAAAATGTTACTAGATATCGCGAAAAAGAGACACAGCAAGAAAGAAAGAAAGAAAGAAACAATGAAAGAAAGAAGGAATGAATGAATGAAAGAAAGAAAGAATGAAAGAAAGAAAGAAAGAATGAAAGAAAGAATGAATGAAAGAATGAAAGAAAGAATGAATGAAAGAATGAAAGAAAGAAAGAAAGAACGAAAGAAAGAATGAAAGAAAGAAAGAAAGAAAGAATGAATTAAAGAAAGAAAGAAGGAATGAAAGAAAGAAAGAAAGAAAGGAAGAATGAAAGAAAGAAGGAAAGAAAGAATGAAAGAAGGAAAGAAAGAATGAATGAAAGAAAGAAAGAATGAATGAAAGAAAGACGGAATGAAAGAAAGATAGAAAGAATGAATGAAGGAAAGAAAGAGAGAATGAAAGAGAGAATGAAAGAAAGAATGAAAGAAAGAATGAAAGAAAGAAAGAATGAATGAATGAATGAATGAAAGAAAGAAAGAAAGAAAGAAAAAAGTGCGGTTTGCAAAATGAAACCAGGAATAAAACAAGGGAGGAGGGAAATAACTTAGAAATAAAGACGTATCCATAAGGAAAGAAAGAAAGAAAGACTTAAAGAGGGAATGAAACAAGACAATAATGGAATGATCGAATAAAGGATGAGAAAGAAACGACACAGGGAAGCTGGTAAATGAAGGAGAATTGAAAGAGCGAAGAAAGAAAGGAATTAAATAAGATGGATTTAAAAGAATCAGTTATGTAGAGAGTTAGGAAAGAACGTGAACGAAGAATGACTCAAAGAGAGGGAAAACGAAAGGAGAAAGAAGAAGAAATAATAACTTAGGCGGCAAAGAAACAAACGAAAGTGAAGAAAAGTATCGATGTCAACACCACTCTCCGTAATAACAAGGTGGTACAGCAGTCATTTGACGTCACCTCTCCTCAGCGCTCATTACGTCTTCACTGTACCGCGCTCTGTAATCTTGTGGGGCGGGTCGTTTGCTCGGCACACTTCAATAACAGACTTCAGGTTCTCTCGACGAAGTGGGCCCTAACGCCTTAAATACAGGCGTCAGGCAGCCACCCACGCGCGATTCATCCGACGGCCCACACGATCTTGTTCCAGTTCCCTACGTGTGGATATCTGTGACGTAGCTCGAAGTTAACTGGTGGTCCTAATTCGCACCTTTGTTCAGTTCTGCTGGAAGTGTCAAATTTCATACAACAATGGAAATGTATATCGTCAAATTTCATGCAAAATGGAAATGTATATCGTCAAATTTATGCAACAATGGAGATGTATATCGTCAAATTTCATGCAACAATGGAAATGTATATCGTCAAATTTCATGCAAAATGGAAATGTATATCGTCAAATTTATGCAACAATGGAGATGTATATCGTCAAATTTCATGCAACAATGGAAATATATATCGTCAAATTTCATGCAACAATGGAAGGAGTGATGAGGATAGGAGGGTTATGCAGCTTCCTCGAAGTAGCCAGGTGATGACCCTACGAATCTCAATACAGCTACAGAGTTCTGTGGTCGAGATGGGAACCGAGTGTTTCTGCTGAGGTCTGTAGTTCAGTATAGTTCAGGGGTATGTTTTGAGAGGGATGAAAAAAATTAATTAATTATTATGGAAGCCGATCCCTATGCAGTGCGTGTACATTCGCAGATTGGCAACAAAACTTTTATGAATTTCATAAACTGAGCTTCGTTGTGCCTGTCCCTTGAAAAGTGGGTCCCTGTCACCGCGGCACGACGCGTCCTCAGGTTGCGGATGGAGGAACGGCCTTGAATATGGAGAGTAACTGCGTATATATTGACTAGGCAGTCGCGGACACCTGACAAAGGATGATCCTCCAGCTTGGGGGGTTGGGCGAGGTCAACTCCTCACCTCTTGCAAACCGTTCAAAAAGGCCTCGGACCTGGACTGATATATTGGTGCGACCAAACCTCAGGGTAGGTACAGGAGGCAGGCACTTGTGAATGCGGTAATGAACTTTCGGGGTCCATAAAATGCGGGGAATTTCTTGACTGGCTGAGAACCGGTTAGCTTCTGAAGAAGAACTCTGCTCCATAGAATTAGTTAGTTAGTTAGATAGTAAGTAAGTAAGTAAGTAGGTAAGTAAGTAAGTAAGTAAGCAAGTAATTAAGTAAGTGAGTGAGTGAGTAATAAGGTAAGTAAGTAAGTAAGTAAAGTAAAATAAAGTAAGTAAGTAAGCAAGTAAGTGAGTAAGTAAGTAAGTAAGTAAGTAAGTGAGTAAGTTAGTAAGTCAGTGAGTAAGTAAGTAAGTAAGCAAGTAAGTAAGTGAGTAACTAAGTGAATAAGTGAGTAAGTAAGTAAGTACTTAAGTAAGTAAGCAAGTACGTACTTAAGTAAGTAAGTAAGTGAGTAAGTGAGTGAGTGAGTAATTAATAAATTAATTAAGTAAGTAAGCAAGGAAGTCAGTAAGTAAGTGAGCAAGTCAGTAAGTAAGTAAGCGAGTCAGTAAGCAAGTAAGTAAGTAAGTAAGTGAGTGAGTGAGTAAGTAAGTGAGTAAGTTAGTAAGCGAGTAAGTAAGTAAGTAAGCAAGCAAGCAAGTAAGTAAGTGAGTAAGTAAGTAAGTAAGTAATTAAGTGAGTGAATGAGTAATTAATTAAGTAAGCAAGCAAGTCAGTAAGTGAGTAAGTCAGTAAGTAAGCGAGTCAGTAAGTAAGTGAGCAAGTCAGTAAGTAAGCAAAGTCAGTAAGTAAGCAAGCAAGCAAGTCAGTCAGTAAGTAAGCAAGCAAGTCACTGAGTAAGTAAGCAAGTCAGTAAGTAATTAAGTAAGTCAGTCAGTCAGTATGTCTCTTTACTGCGACAACTGCAAAACAGCTAATTGGTGTTGGAGGAAGTTTGCAACGAAACAAGTGCGTCCTGTCGAAGTGGCACCCACTGTTTGCCAGAGTTATTGCGCCTTCTAGCTTACTGCGTCTAATTACACTCGATGACATTTTTGGTTTACGTAATACGAGCGTCTGTTGTCCTTAAATCCGCAAGAAAGAAACACAAGCGAACCGCACGCCTTTGTCCGGCACGCTGTACAATATACCGGCACACGATGGCGCATGGCCTTCCGGGTATTAAACGTCGCGTGTTGCAATAATATGAACAGCCAACCAGATGCAACCATAACAGATTTTATTGATAATTACAGTCTGTTCAACATGTTTCGGGCGATAATTTCGCCCATCCTCAGAACTAGACTGTTTACAGCTTGTGGTATAATGCACGGGCGATGCTGCCTGCAGGCACCACAAGCTGTAAACACAGTCTAGTGCTCCTGAGGATGGGCGAAACTATCGACCGAAACATGTTGAACTGATTGTAATTATCAATAAAATCTGTTATGGTTGCATCTAGTTGGCTGTTCATATTATTGCATCAATGATGCACGGTCACACAAACATCAAATCCATCGCGTGTTAATAATCTTTGCGCCAATCTATATAATAATCTTTGCGCCTATTTATATTAATCCCTGAATTCAGCAAAAGGTGCGGAAATCTACGAAGAGACCGAAAATCAACCACAAGGCTTCAGAACTTCACAATGGGCTTTTTGGGCCCCAATTTTTGGGTATGAAGATGATGAATGGTTGTTGTGTTTGCAATCAGAATGCAGACATTTCTTGATATTCTTATTTGATGACTCTGTTATTTGCTAGCATTTTATACTGTGAGCGGGATGCATAGATGAGTACAGAGCATTGGTGGAAGGATACTAACAGGGCACTAGGCGAGAAACTTGTCCCACTGCCACAATGTCCTCCACGAGACCTACACGAACTAACCTGGGATTGAACACGGGCCTGAGCAGTAAGAGGCCAGCAGCTAGCAGCTCGAGTCATAGCACAGTATGAATTTGTTAAATGAATGCTCTTTACCTCATCTTTGTCGAACGTAGGATAATTCAGAGAATCGTAGAAAATTTACCCAATTAAAGCCTGACGATTAAGGATAATATGAAGTTATTTAAAGGCTCAGTCCGTACCGCGAAGTAAACACTCTCCGTCTCAGTTTTACAAAGCAGTCAGTTGCGAGTAATAATCTTCATGTTTGTACCGTGCATCAGTGAAGATTAAAATACTTTATTATCCAACAGATGAACAAATATATAATTTGCAGATGCAATTAGAATTATTATAAACTATTTAAAAGTGTTTAAAATTGCTCCAACATGTTTCGGATCACAAGGGATCCATCATCAGGGAGCTTTATACAGTGATTAGCTAAAATTACAGTAATGGTTCTATCTAGTCCGTTGATATGGACGTAGTCGGTGTTATGGCAGCATATTTGCCCGTGGTGTGTGTGTGTACTGCACAGTCTACAGAGACACTGTGTGTGTACTGCACAGTCTAGAGAGGCACTGTGTGTGTACTGCACAGTCTAGAGAGCCACTCTAGACTATACAGTACAAACACAGTACCTCTCTAGACTGTGCAGTACACACACAGTGTCTCTGTAGACTGTGCAGTACACACACAGTACCTCTCTACACTGTACAGTACACACAGAGTACCTCTCTACACTGTGCAGTACACACAAGCACCACGGGCAAATATGCTGTCATAACACCGACTACGTCCATATCAACGGACACGATAGAACCATTACTGTAATTTTAACCAAGCACTGTATAAAGTTCCCTGATGATGGATACCTTGTGATCCGAAACATGTTGGAGCAATTTTAAACATTTTATAGTAGTTATAATTGTATCTACGAATTATATATTTGTGCATCTGTTGGATAATAAAGTGTTTTAACAGTCAGATAATGTTGTATAGGGAAATGATCGCTGTTTGTTCTGAGATCCGTAACAAACACGTAAAAACACCGAGTGGGCAGAACGTAGGTTTTTCTGAATGTTAGTTAGTGCCTGGTGGTAAAAGCAGATGACGTAAAGCGTTAATGCTAAGACAAATAGGAGTGCTTCTGTGAGTCTGCCTCGTCTAAACATCGGTTTGTGTACTTGCATACATTGTGACCTCCAACAGCACACCCTAGCGACCTGCTAAAGAAACAATTATTCCGTGATCAGACCAGACTATGCTTACTCTCTGCAGGCCAGGACGGAGTGTCCTCAGAAAGTTGGTGTCAACCGTACGTAATTCAGACCAACACGAAACTCTGTGGTGTGGACATTGTACGAACTTCAACGAAACATGCCACGAACTTAAATCGGTTCCATAATTAGCGTGATTTATAGTCGTAGTAAGTCAACAAACACTCCTCGGAACTTGACAACCAAGTTTCCTAAATCCGCCACATCGTAAGGCCAGATGGCGCCATTGGTGTGTACTTGTATCACCATCTGGACACGGGCCGAACCTTAGCAATGATAACAAACTGCAGTTTGTGTTGTTATTTTTAATTGATACATCAACTGATAAATTCACATAATAAAATACAATTTGCAGCGAAACATGGGTAACCACGAAGAGAGACATGACATAACAGTGGGATTCTCATTTCCCTCAAGATACAGGTACAACACCCAAGACGCTGGTGCGTTACGGACTCGCTGTGCTGCTTATCAAATTTGTTACAAAACTAATTCCCGTTTTCAAAATGCTGCGGAATCAATTTGTGACGACACGCTTTCCAAGTCAAGTTTTTAAACTAATCTGTCAGGGTGGGCAAAGGATTTGAAGCGTGGATCGACGCAGCCTGTTGGCGTCAAAAGAGCTTAAGTTTAACGGAATATTTAAATTCCTTTAATTTATCGATACGTGTGTCACATATTTTCCGAGAGCTCATTATTTATTTCCTTTGCAATACATTCTGTTAATCCTCCCAGGCTTCAGTAACAACGTGACGTACATCTGCTTGGTAATGAATAGCCACATCCGCTCATGTACAGTATGATTCTAAAGGCACACTACCTTTACATTAATCTAATCCGTCACACTCCATATCAACCACTTACTTTTAAATCAGCCTGTAGCGTTACGTTCTCCATACGTAAACACAGCAAAACACTTCGATCCTCACCAAGGTGCCCCATTAGACAAAACTATCACAGTAGCCACGATTATTATACTGCTCTCTAAATATTTTACCAGTGGCGTACCGAGGAGGGGTGTTGGGGGGTCAAACCCCCCCCCCCCCACAAATTCCGAAGACTCTCCAAAATCATGCCAAACTCAACCCCGATTGTGAAAACTGTTAAAAATTGCTGAATTTAGGACGCCAACACCCGAAGATGTTCGGAAAAAAGGCAGTAAAATTCTAAAACTACCGCCGGTTCGCAACTGTTTTACATTAGCAATGACAAATAAATTGGTTGTCATCATAAATATTCTTAAAGTACCAAAAATTAAGAAAATG
>Ga0123354_10020920_pt1 | contig 10298 bp, 8 predicted proteins | sample TergutLab28metaG_2_FD_97872 | JGI IMG/M metagenome (GOLD analysis project Ga0123354, IMG submission 97872) | Labiotermes labralis P4 segment gut microbial communities from Petit-Saut dam, French Guiana - Lab288 P4 | ecosystem: Host-associated > Arthropoda: Insects > Digestive system > Gut ...
AAACTTCTCTGGCCATTATCTCCGTAACCGTTCAACTTTGGATATAGGTGTTTTGGGTTATATCGGTATACTTTAACATAAGGAACACTCTCCCGAAATCTGGCACATTCCTCCTGGGACACCTGTATATATGTATATTGAATAATACCGGTGAGAGGCCACATCCTTGTCTTACTCCTTTGTTTATGTGTATTGGTTCAGATATACCATCATTAAATTTAATTCTAACCTTCATATTCCTGTAAATACATTTTATTGTATTTAGTAAATAGTTTGGAATTTTATTATCCATCATTCCCCACGGCTTGTCTCTGCTCACATTATTGTGTCCCTTTTTGTAATCTATAAATAAAAGAAATAGCAGTCGTTTTCTTCTTTCAATTATCTGTTGCACCGTAAATATACCATCAGTGCAGCTCCATCCCTTTCTAAAGCCACACTGTTCCTCTACCACATGTTCTTTTAGTCTTTTTTAATTGTGTTTGCAAATAATTTGTTGATCTCCACAATATTTACCCAAATCAGTATTTGTATACCTCAGGTTTTTTTGGACAAATATACAAACACCACCTCTTTTTACAACTTGTCTACAGTATGCAACACCAAGTCTATAGCCATGAACATTAATTTGATGGAGTTCAAATTTTTTGAGGTGGTGTTCTGAAAAACACAAAATATGAGGAAACTTTGGGGACATAGAACTTATCAACTCATCCGTTTTCTCCTTCAAACCACAGATTTTCTGATGAAATATTGTTATAGAGTCACTGCCTGACCTTTGATTATCATTGACCGTAAAAAATCATCACTTTTTATTGTTGGGGGTTTCTTTTGTCTTTTGGATATTCTAGGTCCTTTATGTATCGGTTCATCTTGAGCTGCATCAATGGTTAAAGCCTCTATGTTGACTCTTTCCAATGGGGTTGCCTTACGGTCCTCTTCAATGATGATGATGATGATGTCTTCATTAACACTATCACTTACAATGACTTCATGCTCATTCTTCCAATACAAGCTTATTATTTCTTCTTCTTTAAGGAAAATTTCAGTAACCATGTTGGCTATCCTTAATGCTATTTTTTCTTTACCTAAATTATTCATATGCAGACCTTGTCTGGTAAAAAATTTCTTGTCATGGTCTACCTTTACCACCATAACATGATTATAAGGCTTCATAATTTCACTTACTTTCTCTTGAAGGTTTGCACTTTACTGTTTACACATGACCACTCAGATAAGTCATGTCAATAAGGGACACACATTAGAATGATATTTGTATGACTGGTCACTTCCACAAAATTAGTTTGTGTGTTAGTCCATCCTGGGAATTATTTTTATTCACATCATTAGCACCTCCCAAAAAAACAATTATATCATTATTCATTAAGTGTTTAATGTCCTCTGTCATTGAAGAAATTAGTGTATCTATGTTTGCTCCTAGTCTCTCAAAACCACTAGATCTATAGTTGTCATTGAGGTTATGTTTCATTGTCTTGCAGCACCTCGAGCGTGACTGTCACTGATGATTATAATTTTATGTTCTTTATTTTGCTGATAATTACTTGTAGGTTTATGGTAAATATTCTTTGTGCTTACATCCATTGAGGTTAGGCCATTAACCAAAACTGGAATTCTGTGTGTTGAATCCTTTGTATGGGCTTGTTGATTCCTATAATTACCATTTATAACACTGTCATGCTTTATCCATTTGTGTTTTGCGACATCAGTATTTGTTTTATAATTACCCCTAAAAATGGTTTCCTTGTGAACAAACTTCCCTTGTAGACATCCTGACTAGTTACATGGTTCTTTATCTGTATCCTTTTCTGGCCTATAGTCTTCTGCATCCTGAGTAAGGTTAGACAGTTGTTCAAAACGGTTTATCGTTGTTGGAATGTAGTGAGAGGAATTTTCAACTATATTTTAAGGCTTTTTTTGATAATTTTATGTTACTTGGATCCAAATTCATTCCTGACTTTATTAAATGTCTGCTCATCTTGTTTATTATTATACTCCTTATTTAGCAAATCAACAATCAATCGAACCGAGCTTAATTTATTCAAAGCCTGCGAAAACTGTAATTTGAGATCACATTTTTCACAGTTGGAAAGTTTACTGGAATTTGTAAAACCTAGGAAAGTTTCAACACTACACTCTTGTTTGTACCTGCTTGTCTGCCATGTTGGTTGATACAATTCCAGGAATCACAATTATATCTGTGAGGTACCCAGGAAATGAAACTGAATACATAAATAGCATGTTATATAAACAACAGCACTATTCATAGAAACTAATTGTTGAAGGAAACATTTAGGAACATTTGTATAATAAGAAATACTGTATTTTCGCAGAACTAGTCATTGAAAGACAGCATTGTCATTACTTTTTAATTTTGGCACACATTTCAAGAAATAAAACAGGTGTGTTTGCAATAGAAGATGCAAAAAAATGCATCAGTTAACTTTGCCCTGCCTGTGAATATTTAACACCTTGAGAGCAGCTGAACAGATTTGCATGAAGTTTAATAATGGGGAGTTTTACTAAAATTTTTTGGCACATTTCAGTTATAGTCAAAATGGGAGAGTAACACACATTGCATATGAAGACCTACATAAGGTTTTGTCTGCTTCTTGAGTGGCAGTCACTTACAATTTATTAAGCAAGAAGTATTTAAAACCAGTGCAGACAAAAAAATACATTTTGGTATGCAGTACATATTTCCACAAGTCTTATAGTTTTTGAGGGAGTGAATGCTTGAGAATTGATGCACTATGCACATATTTCCTGAACTTGTGAAGTAAATTTCTATACATCTGATGAATGAAGTAGGGAGGCTATTTGTAATGTCTTTCCCACTAAACTGTCTGAACAGACACAGTTCTTCCTTCAGAATGAGATATTGTGTCCAAATAGTACATTAATATTTCATGGAAGATTATGCCAATATAGAAAGCGGTTATTGACAGTCAGTATAGCATAATATTTCAACGTGGCATAGGTGTTTAACCCTATCCCCATTAAAGTTTTGTAAATGTTAGAAGCATTACATAAGTACACATTTTGCAAAGTGTAGTTCCATTTTGTTGTTACTGGTGAAAAAGACGCTAATACAGTACAGCATGTCATTGGGCAATGCAGAATGCAATTTTTTTTCACTCTTATTTACTGACAGTTGTGTCATTTGATATTTTCAGATATTGAATGGTGTAACGTGCCCCACTCTGGCACTTCTCACAACTGCTCCAGCAGTAGTAGCAAGATATGCGAGATATATGACGAAACATCTAGAACTAGTTACTAATAAACAGAATTTTCAACGTATCGATGTGAAGGGGGACCATGATGTGCACATTAACAGCCCAGAGGCAGTTGCTCCATATATTGTCAGATTTTTAACTAAACAGAAGTGTGGGCTGTAATGAATCTGAACTCCTTCATTCATTTGTTACATTGTCTTACAACAGGTGTATAGTATCTTCCTAAGCAATTCTCCACAGAGTGCAATCTAGAGATTCCTTTTTCAATTTCTAATATCCTCTCCTTTCCTTAAGGTCATCCAGTAGCTGCTTGCTTCTTGTTCACCATCGTCATCCTGTTACTTCTGTCTTGCCCTATATCATTTCTTCAGTAATGTGTTTTAGCAGCCAGTTCCTATACGAGATGTGACCAGTCCAGTTAGCCTTCAGTCTTGTTATTGTTTGTGTGGTATTCCTCTCCTCTTCGACACTTTGTAATACTTCTTCCTATCTCACACAGTCAGTCCATCTTATCTCCATCCTTCTCCAGCACCACATTTCAAATCTTTACAGGTATTCTGAACTGCTTATACAGAAAAGACGAATATGGACATTTTCAGGGAAGTATTTTGGGGCAGTTATTAATTTGTGTGCAGCACATTCCCATAACCTTGACCTGTGTGACATTTGTTTATGGAGAACAGGAGTGCAAGAAGCTCATGTATATCCAACAGTGATAAAGATGAAGAGGGCAAGAATTTCCAGAGGGAAGTTCCCTCCTTCCCAAGAAGGTTTAGCACATCAATGTAAGCATTGTAAAGTGAAGCCACAAAAAGCATTCAGAACGCCTCCAGACACCCATCCGTGGGGAAACTGATTGGGACTCAGAGTCAGTCTTGGAGAAAAAAAATTTACTGTCCACGCTGGGTATCAAATCCATATTCCTTGATGGATGTAGTAACCAGCCATAGCCTGGTCACTACATCAGCTGAGCTACCCTAGCTCCATTAAGAAGTTAATGAAAAACACACAAAAATTAAAAATTGTTTGAAAATGTGATTTAATGTATAAAGTGCCTGATGATGTTCTGAACACATCTTTAGAACCACTTCATGCATAGTATTAAAACTTCCAGGGAAGGACGGATAATACAAGATAAAATGTTTTATGTAAATATGAAGGTGCGCAAAGATTATTTGTGCCCATGCTCGTGATACTTGACATGATGGGTGCTGGATTCGTACAGACTGGTCATGCAGTGGCTTGCAGTTTTCAAACTGCGCTGCTTGGTGAGACTCTTTGGAAGTGCAGACTCAGTGTTGGGCCATTGAAGTCCACAGCTGTAATGGATTGCATTGCTTGTGCTCATGAAACCATCCATATTTATGGAGAAGAGTTGGGGCATGAGGAGGAATAGTCTGGACACACCTTGCATTCAATTGTACATGCTTGTAATCAGAACTAATTCATGAAAACAATTTTTTTTTTTTGCTGTGGTTTATTTTATTATGATGTCAGTAACTCTCCTTGTGTAGTTTGAAAGTATTGGGTGATCAGTGAATAATGAATTGAGAAGTGTCTTGAAGGAAGTAGCTGTGGGTCAGCATTTGTCTGGAAGGAATGAATAAAACCATAAAATATCCAGCCAGCTAGTCTCTGCACAAGATTTGGTCCCATTACCTCTTGTATACAAAGCAGCAGCAAGATCTTTGTTCTTCTGGAATGTTGCACTCCATCACTGGCCTCATCTTCAAGGATCAGATGTCCAGTGATAATTCTTCATTATGGAGTCTCAAAATAGTGGGCAAGAAATACCTGTTGATGGAACTCAGTATCCCAGAGGAATGTTGATCTTAACAGCACCACTTCAAAAGCTAGAAAACTCAAAAAGCAAGACTGCAAAACCTTGGACTGTGATATTTTGTAATTCTGTCTTCTGTTTCTCAGTATCAGGCCTAAGGTTTTATTTGAAAATGTTATCTTGCTACTGTTTATACATCCCTATGTGATTTCATGAAATATATCAAGTTTGTGGGACCAAACAGCATTTAGACTAGAATTGTTATTCTAGCAGTACGTAGTCAGTAAGACAAATATATAATGTATGTGTTTTGAAATACTGAATTGCTTCAAGAAATGTTAAGCATTACTGAAGGTTCTTCCTCTGTCATCAAAGCAGACGAAAATAAATCTTCCATGGTGATACAGGTGGGTGATGCTGACTTAATAATAATATATTTAACTGCAAATGGGTTGTCGCCCAGTGGCAGTGGTTATTATGCACATACTTAAATATGAAATACGAATCTAAGAAAATTTAAGTTGGGAGAGCTGCATGAGAAGCATGCAGTAGCAACTTAGAGTCTTGGGAACCATCTCGGCATTCACTTATAGACACAGGGAAACCAAGAAAAACCTGTGCCGAGGTGGCCAGTCGCAGGACCTTCCGGATACTGACTTCTAGCCAGCAATCCGGCAACTAAAGTATGTAAGACAGCAATACACATGAGGTAACAATATTACACACAAGATAAAACACTATACACAAAAGACCAACTGCAGTTAGCAGCAATGCACATAGTTTCAGTTCACTGCGTGTACCGTTATTACTATCAAAAGCAAATACAAGCTTCTAAGCATAGTTAACGACCCATGAACTTCCAGTACTTGAGACGTTTTTCACCTTTTGTGCTGTAGTGTACAGTCCAATAAAATATAAAGTTACACTACAGTTTATAAAAAATTCTTCTTAACACTTGGCAGCTGATAGAGAAACTCTGTAGATTATAGCAGCAAACACAAAGAAATATTAGTTTTCTATTACCTGAGCAAAAATCAAGGTGTTATCATGTACTTTTCATTATTAAAATGTTGCACTTTTGTGTAAATGTTTGCTGTAGGTAAGTGGATGAAGAAATGAGTATGTTGACATGAAATCATAGGGAAAAAGAAACATTTTTACAAACAATTGGAAAAGTTATACTGTCTGGTAATGCTAACTTCTAATGGTAAATCATGCCAATTAACTATTAAAGAATGGGGTTTCCTTCTCAGACACATAAATACAAGTGTGATAAATATGATGAACTGAGCCTGCCTCCCTTATTTGTACATAAAGCAGGCCTACATCATATGCATAAATTGTGTTATTTGTATACCAAAATGGACTGATGCTGTATGTACCTATAGGGTCCAGGTAAAACAACTAATTTTCTTTTTCTGATATACAGAAATCTTGTAACAGAGAATGTAAAAGAGATGGTGATGATACAAAATACTGGCACATCATAAAGCAGGCAACAGAATGGAATGGGCTGTTTCCCACACTTCATTGCTCCATGAACCCTGTCCTTGAAAACCAGAATTATTGATTTTTGAACCCCTGACTTTCAAAATTATTTTACCTGAGGACATAGCATTCTTTCCTTCAGGCACCAATCTGACCTTGCCCTTCCCAAAGTAACTGAATAGTTATACTTTCTCACTACTGATTGCCGTGCTCATAAACTTAAGTATGTTTTCACACCACCACCACCTTCCTTGTGCTTGTTGCATGAAGGATTTAACCATTTAAAGTTCATTGGTAAGTACACAGACCAACCACATGCTGTACTACTAGGAAGCTGCATTCCACCTACATGTATTTGTTTTACACGTTTCTTACAATAAATGGCAATTACTTCCTTGAACAGCATTAACCAGTCTATCTTCGTAACTGTCACAGTATCCTCTGTGAGACTGGATATTACATGTTGTATGCCAGTTACAGGAGTACCATTTATTAAGGGCGTAAAGGAATTGTGCCCTCTATGGCTTGTGGAGGAAATTTACACTTGTAAGTAGTTATGACAAGTCACAACTGTATGAAAATTACATCCCAGTGGGGTGGCCTGCAACACACAATATACAAATTCACAAAGGCATTCAGCATGTTAATTTCCCTTTTCAAAGGAAAGGAACTGTAACTGTACACTACCTATGCAACATTATCAGTAGCTTTGGTGATTATGGCCTCAATTTTGGTATACAAATATGTCACTTCTAAACTGTCCTTCACAATTTTAATTTCCAAGGAAACACGTACATATTGCATTTTTGTGTGATTATCATGCAGCCCACAATTTTCTGATGAAAAATTGTGAAAAAAATCTTGTCTTATATTTAATAATTATAGTACTTTGTGAACACCTCTACCCTGAGAGTACAGAAGTTAGCAGAACATAGAATATCTGTATTATCTACAGGGTGTCTGGAGAGAAAAAAGGAGTCAAAACAAAAAATTCACACATGACAATATACTAGACATAAGAACCCAAATTTTCAATATAATGATCAGCCAGGTAATTTTTTCTTTGGGTCTACTTATCATGTGTGTTGCAATACAGGCACCATTTGCAACTTAACACATATCAAAACAATACTCCCATCATGTGCATAAACTGGACTACCAAGGCAGTGTGGTTTGACTACTGGCAGGTGCAGATTTGTCTTCTTCACAGCCTCCAGAGGATCTATGTGGCCCACCCAATCTACGGCAATGGACAATGGGGGTACTTTCCCTACAAGTAAAGTGGCAGGTTGAAGGATGTGCTCGAGTATCGAGCACACCCTTCAACCTGCTAGATTGCTTGCATGAAAAACATACCATATAAAACTGCACTTACAACATGGTCTTCCTGATGATGTACATAAGATGTTCAAAACATGTAGAAGACAAAAAAAAACTGAATTAAAATATTAATTGGAAAAGTGCATTTTGTTGGTTAACATTACATAATTGTATAACAGTGCAGGGTACAAAAGAATAAAGTTCACTATTCTATGGCTCATATTCCCTGGAAAGCTCTCATGCCCTTCTGGGCAGCTGTGCATGAGTAATTCTAATCATTATTTGTAATTTCACATAGTTTGAGAACAACACACAGTCTCCATCTTTATGACAATGCCATGTCCACACTAAACAGAAAACGTGGAGATACAAAAGTGAAACTACTGTCCACACCCAACTAACAAAATGTAAGCATTTTTTAGATATTCCAGTTTTGTTTTGTTCTGTCCACATTCACTGTACAGCTGCAATTAAGTGAATACATCATGTGGTGCTACACAGAGAATGAAAAAGATGAGGGCATACACATGGCTGTGTCAGCCTTTATGTTCCTTGTGTTACAAATATTGAGTTTATGTCACAGTGATGAACTATAGGTGGGCTTGCGGAATGATGATGTTGGATTGGGTGAAGAACTGTGATCGAGATTCAAGATTTTTTTAGATTGCCAAGCAAAGACTTCGATAATCTGGTATATCTTGTTGGTCTAGCAATTAACAGGAAAAACACAAACTTTAGAAATGCTATCAGTGTGATGTAATGTTTGGCATTAACAATAAGAATCCTTGCAACTAGGAATTCATATCACAACATATGCAGCCTACCAGTGTAGATTCAACGCAGTCAATGTTGCTAATAATACACAAGTGTGTGAGAGACTAATCAACTCTGACACCAGTCTCCAGTTCATGAAACTTGAAACAACACAGACGCCTTTTGATTTTTGTCAACCGGTGACAGGGCTGGGGAGATTTGCAGAAAACTGCAAAGTTGCAAAAATGTGTCATAATTTTTGTAATACACTGCCCTCATAACCTCAAACGTCGAACGAAGTTTCTTCCGTACGGAGTTATATTTTGGGGTAACTCACATCTAAATAACAAAATTTTTAAAATACAAAGGAGAATTATTGGAATTTTAGCTAATAAAGGAAAACGTGACTTTTGTCAAAATCTTTACAAACAACTGCAAATACTGACTCTTCCATCTCAATATATATTTTCATTGCTCATATTTGTAGTCAGGTATAGAGATCTGTTTCTATTCAATTCTGAAATCCATGATATAAATACTCGTTTTAACTATAACTTACATTTGCCCACTTCAAATTTAACACTTGTTCAAAAAGGAGTTCTTTACTCTGGAAGCTGAATCTACAACAATCTACCATCTCATATTAAAAGGCTTTCTAATGACTTTAAACAATTTAAAACTAAACTAAAGGCCTATCTACTTGAACATTCATGTTACAGCCTAGAAGAATTTTACCAGATGACATCTGACCACCATAAATGACAATAAGGTTATCAACTATATGACTTTATCTATACTCTTTTCTCCCTCATGCTTATGTTATCTACTATCAAACTTGTAATCTGTACTGTAATAAATGTTGTATATTACAACTAGATTTTCTAAGTAGTATGATAAGTTATATACTTGAAATTTACTCTGTAACCTTACTGTACTAAGTTTTATTGTATTTTTATTGCTGTCAAACTTCCTCTCAAACATGTACATTGCTATTCTATTGCTGTGTTTCTTAATGTTAGTAACATGACTATTTCCATATCTTGTGAAAGATTTACGGAAAATAAAGGACATACATACATACATACACACGCCCTACACAAATTTCGTGGTCATACGTAAACGTGCTCGCTTGTTTGAACAACACAAACCGGGCATTTTCAAACTCCCTGTCATAATCGACGTGCTACACTCCACGGATTACTCAACTCATATTAAATTATTACTGTCCACAGATATCGTAAATAACGAGCGAAACAACTACGTTGCGTATCGAGCTACGGCTAAGAGTGGTGTTGCTATTGGACAGTAATCTTCAGGAATGGTACCACGACGTTTTGAACCGTTGGTCTAGACGACGCGGAGTATCATCGCATCGTTCTAGAAGACTTGCATATGCAGGAATTTTGTTTTTTATATAGGTCATCCGCGAATATACATAAGTATTTCACATTTTCCATTTCGTGTATTACAGTTCAATCACTATAAATTAAGCCAACAAATGCACACAGTCTGCGTTTTTTCATTTCTGACCAATTGGTGACACTGGAGAGCGGGTAAAATTTGAAACCCCCCCCCCCCCCTCCCCTCTCCCTTGTATTTTTGAAAAAAGACGGGGTTGTGGAAAAAGGAGGGAGGCAATTTATAAAAAAAATAAACAAAAACACCAACGGTGGGGGGTTTTTTTTTTGTTTTATTAAAAA
>Ga0123354_10020921_pt1 | contig 10298 bp, 9 predicted proteins | sample TergutLab28metaG_2_FD_97872 | JGI IMG/M metagenome (GOLD analysis project Ga0123354, IMG submission 97872) | Labiotermes labralis P4 segment gut microbial communities from Petit-Saut dam, French Guiana - Lab288 P4 | ecosystem: Host-associated > Arthropoda: Insects > Digestive system > Gut ...
AAAATACACTAAAAAAACAAAAAATTTAACCACAACCCCAAACCCAAAAAAAAAAAAAAAAAAACCAATTTTTTTTTTTTTTTGGGGGGGGGGGGGGCACGGGTGTATGGAGGTGGCAGCACTTACAATGCCCCAAGGCCCTTCTTAGCAAACCCTCCTTTCTGAAGACAGGTGGCAGGATGAGGGAAAGAATAATGTAATTAGTACACTGGCTAGGCTTGGACTCAAGAGGCTATGGTTCAATTCCTGGCAGAGGTCAAGGAATTTTTTTCTCCTCCAAAATGTCTAAATTACCTCCACAGCCCACCCAGATGTATTACATTAACAGTAATGCTTGTAATATCACAACACTAATGCAGCATGCAAACATCTATTCACATCACAACCTAAAACTTTATTTCTGTAATTGTAGCCAGCATTCCCTAAATGCTACAACTGCTACAGCATATGCCATCAAATATTTAAGTCATTAGAGAGTATCACTGACTGATAACACACATGCAACATGTCAGGTGTTCCATGTCCACAAATTAATAAATAAATTTATTTATTAATTGGAGTGCAACAATCCATTTATTTTAATGATCCTGTACTTATAACTTCAGTAAATTCTTATTTTGAAAGACAAATATTTTCATCAAAGACAGAGCATCCAAACACACAGCTGTACTGGTCTGCATTTAATGATTTTATGGTTATGAACACTGTGGGGTAATAAACTCCAGCAATCAGGGTTCTTCTTAAGAAACTAACAGTTGCTTAGCTAATCAAAAAATGCCCTGGCTCTCATGGTGTATAGCTATTCATTATAGTATTCACAAGAGCCTTGCACTGCAGAATGTCAGCAAAAAAAAAAACATATTTATCTCCATTTCAGTTGAATCCAACTAGCTGTGCGTTTCAACAATAGCTGGCCATCTAAGAAAAGTAAAAGTTTGTCACTATTTGGTTAAAATAGTGTTAAAACAGGAAAGTGCCTTCTTAACTTGAATGTGTTAAGTGACAACATAAAAGCGACACTTACCACTGTGTCATCTCCGTTACTCCCTAAGGAGGAGGTAGTAGATGCATAAGAAGAAGCACCACTGGCAGGTGAATGTGAAAATCCATCTGCTGCAACAGTATGTTGGAGTTTTGGAGAGGTATTTGAAATAATGTTCACATGGAAGTCAGGAGGAAGAGGAGCATGCCTCTTCCCTGACCTAGAAGAACACAGCTGGGCCTGTTTTCTCCGTTCCGCCAAACGCAACAACAAGTCTTGCCGGTCTGGTGCCAAGCAACCATCACCATCTGCTCCCTCTCCTTGAAGAACTTGCAGACACCTGTCTAGGAACTGTATCAAGTATTCAACACTAACCTAAAAACAAAATCACAATTATGTATTCTTCTCATTAAATATAATCATTTAGCCTTATCTAATTATTACATCTTTTATGTATGACATGTTGTATCTTATTTTATACTCACTGTACCATCTTACAAAATCAATGCTTGTACCTAACACTTTCTCAATCAAATTCAGCGTAGCTTCATTAACTAGATAAGTGTTTTGACCTTTAGGTCACCATCAAGACATACATACCAGGTGGTATGAAAAATATGTCATTTTTATGAAGTTTCACTCTGTTGACAATGCAAAATTTTGTGTTTATAAAAATGCAAATGTTCTCTACCTACTGGTCTATCCTTTTAAAATATGAGCATAAAATTGTAAAAAAATATCTAATTACAATATTACATATGGTGTTAGGGCTGTATCTCTTTATAGTATATGTTTGTTACTTCTAACATAAACATAAAAATGTTAAATTCTTTGAATGTATGGTTTGTGTCACAGTTGTTATGTAGTAATACACATCATTTATTATTTAAGTGTACAATCTGTATGCAAAAGTTAAGTACCATTATCACTATATTTGTGAAATTTAAACCGCACTGATGTTTTCAAGGTCACAACACTATTCTTTATTTCATACCCTGTTTTGTAGGAATTTTTTTATCTGTATTTTGTCCCATGTTATACCTGTAGTGGTCAGTTGGTATTTCATACATCTGCAACACAGTGATGTATTACTGCAATTTCCTACAAGGCTCACCTTTCTCACTTTTCACATAAACACAATAAATACCACCACCTCACAAACCACTACTAACACCTTCTAAGCAACATCCATTACGAAGGTAAGATGAGATATAACAGTGCTTAATAACTAGCAATCCTGAACTTCTTCTTCTTCTTCCTAAAGCACTATGGCCCTTTCAGTTTGGTCTTGGCTTCCCTTATAATTGATGCCCATTCCTCTCTAAACAATCCTGAATACTACAGCTAATTCAGCTTTCAGTGAGGTAAACAAACAGGTACATAATGGTAGAAATATAATTTGTCTTCTCAGTGCACAAATTCATCTATGGTCAAGTACTGGGAAATCTGAGATCATCTTCCATAATTCCACAAAATACAATGATAAAAGATCCCCACAAAGAAGAAACTTCTAGATCCAGCAAACAGCAATTACTGACATAACCAATACTAAAAAATTCTCATACTACAAAGTTTAAAAAAATGGTTATACCCTACATTTTAATGTAAATGGTTCTAGTACTGACACACCTCCTACCTGAACGGTAGTTACATAATTTGAAGGAACATAACCCACTTGTCCATTAGAATTCACCACTTGCCACCAATTTCGCTGCTTGGTGTTTGCTTGATGAAGGATAAACATATCACTTTCTTGAAAGCTAAGAGTTTTGGCAAATGTAGCTTTAAAATCGTAAAGAGCTTTCAGCATTTCAAACTGCTCTGAAAATAAGAATAATGCAAATTAAAAAGAGATCACTCATTTTTACACATATACATTGTATACCAAATTCCACTGACAAACCTATGCCTTTTATTTCCAATCAAACCATACTACAGAAAATTAGTCCAAACTGCCTGCACCATCTCATTACTGAATTACAGGCCAATAAAGTATTACTGTCCCTGCAGGGGCTTTCAACTACCCCTGTACCCCTGTCAATGCCTGTAGTAGCATATTTTGGACTGCTGTGCATGACTCCACATGATTAGTTCTCATCACAATTCAAGCAGATGTAATTGCCATTTACAGATACACCCTTACAGACAGGCCGAATATGCACAGGGTGTGCATGTCCTACTCTGGATAACATGGGGCAGCAGGTAAAGTTTTCTTCAGTGGCAAGAATAAGGTTCCAAGATATGACTGAAAATCCCATATGAAAATTTGGAGGAAATTTTAACCCTTTCACGCTTGAATTAAATGTCCAGTGTGGTGTGCAGGAGAGTGAAATTTAAATGAGAGGTGCATAAGGAGGCCATTAAATGGCCTTCATCTATACCTAACATTCAGCATTTTGAACATCACGCTGCGTAATGGGTACGCCTGATGTTAGGCGTCACATGGTTGTCTGTCCAAAGGTGACTCTAACACAGTACAATTGTGATCAAGCTTTTCAACATTACCAGGCCAATCACTAAACTAGCTGTTCCAAGTAATGAACACTGAATTCATCGCACAACCGCCTGCACACTCACTTTAAAATATCAGGTGTTCTGCCTGTAACCCTAGACAGTTCATCTTCTTTGTCTAATAAAGTCCCAAGGACAAGACAACTGAGATATCACCAGATCAAAAAATTCAAGTGAATATAGGTCAGTTGAGTAAGCAGGCCAAAAGAAAAGGCCAGCTAGCCCAATTCACCATGCAGGAAAACAACACTGTACAAGTATTCTCTTGAATCCATGCTGAAATGGGCTGGAAATATGAATGAACCACAACTTCACTGACTGTCTAACAGCACATCTGTCAGCAATTCTGGCAACAGCTGCTCAAAAAAAGTCCATGGAGACAGGTCCTGTCAAGCATGCAGAAAATATGTGGGGGCCAATTAGAAAACCATGAATACCACACCAGAAGGTGATGGAAAATCTTGGCTGGTAGCCTTATTTGACCCTTGTGTGCAGGTCTTCTTCTGCCCAAATGTGACTGTCATGACTGCTAATAATACTCTCTCAATGAATGTACAATGCACTATCTATATAGCACATAATACATGGGAACTGACACTCAATACAGGACTGAATGAACTACTAACAACTCCAGTCACCTGGTGAAGCTCACTAGGCCTACTGCCTGAACCATGAATCATTTTATGAATATAAACATTGCCGTTTATCTGTGCTAAGGAATCATGTATGGCTGCACTGAACTGCATTGAGAAGAGGCACAATTTTAAATATTTTCAATCAATTATATAGTACTACTGAGTATTGTAGTTCTATTGTAAGTTTCAATAAAACTAAATAATAGTCACATCAGGTATCCTAATTTCCAAAATCTGTTAACATGTCATGTTTAAGAAGAGGTGGAGAAGGTACGTTTCCCAAAGAAAGTGTAAAATTCTTTACACTAATTTAAAATAAGGCAGCAGACAAATCTAATCATCTCAAACAAACTAAATTATGAAGAAAAATGGGCATACATATTATATACGGTGGTGCCAAACACCTCATGTGTACAGTACATTTACTTATATATCTTGCGTTAGGAGGGCAATGGAGACCACTGTGCTAGGTGAACCATGAAAGATTAAGTGCCAGAAGTAATGTGCATGGTTCTTTCCAGACTTATGGGTACAAAGTTATGACGTTGTTAATATTTTGCATAACTCACACGTGATAAAAAGAGGTGACTTACTAAAGAGTATTCACTCCGGGTTAAGCACTTCTAGGTTTTCATCAGTCCCTCGAAGCAAATACCCCGATATCTAAGATGAGGCTACTACTGTTTCCTCCTACATTCTTTGCAAGTCTTTAATTGTCCCCACACAGTCTAAGCTCCTGATAACACGTGTTGAAACATAATAATCACGGCTTCACCTACACCGAATGTCCAACCACAAGCAACCGTCTGCCCCTTTTTCAATTAGTGTCGTTAAGATTCACTCAGCACAATTCCTACTACCGCCTGGGTAATAAGAAACTTTACTGTCAACGCAAAAGCATCTCACACGTCCACATCAACAGTGGCAGTATCCCAATTAGTAATCAAAACTAAGAACTTCAAATCGTTCATATTTATTGCTGTACTTACCCCCTCGACCATTAATTTCTGCTACATTTTCACTCATTTTACAAAGGATACCAAGAGAAAGTAATTCAGTCACATTCTACTTTGGATTTTCCTTTATATAACAACGTTAACATATTGCAAACTGTTTCATTTGCCAAAGTGACAACGAACTGTAGCATTCACTCATGTTCATGTAAACAAACGTCACCCAATACTGACAGTAAGTTTCCAACTTTTACAGCAAACAAATGAACTACAGAATTTTTTCCTGTACACACATATGCCTTGACGACTTGCTCAGCGCGCGGATCAACTCGCACAACGTTGTCTACGTTCTCGACGCTAATCACTGTACCTTACAATTATTAACAGCAAAAAACGGCTGCTGCAAACTTAGCGCATAGAGGAACACATCTGAGATAGCACTGCCAAGAAGCAGAGCTTAATCCCGCCCATGGATCTGTGGTCCCGCCTATTCTCGGTTACTTTGTCGTTTGACCATTGGTGGACGTAATGACCATGGTTGCCAACCAAGTTCAAGTATCACGGACTGGCCGCTTAAGAGACAACACTTCTGGTAACAATTTGGTCATACTGCATATCACTCCCATTCGTGTTGTGAAACAGCTGGCAGGTCATGAGGATGATATAGTGGTCTGTGGGTGCAGTATATTTATTGAATATGGTATCAATATTGTGTGTGACGAGTACTTAATGTGACGACAGCCGTATACGATGGCATATCAGACTTTCCGACAAGAGTACATGCAAATGCCTGTTGTGACCAGAGCATACACAACGGCATGTGTTATTACTACATTAGCAGTGGTAGGTAGCAGGTTTGCAGTTTGTCGTCATGAAATTTTAATTAGTTGTAGGTGTGTACACATTAAAAAGTGCGTCAGTTACAGTAATGTTCATTCCATGTTTTTCCAGCAACTGGACCTGGTTTCACCATTTCAACTGTATTTCAACCCGATATTAATTGTGAAACAGTATCAGGTACGGTGTCTGACATTTTGATTATTAGGTTAGGTTTCTCAGCCTTCCAGATATGGAAATGCTGAGCACTTCGTATAGTTAAAACGCATCTGACTTAGTAAGATGCTAGTGGGTTTGAAAGTATCAAGTTCGCAGAGGGAAGTTAAGCTGTTCATTGCCGAATGTCGTGATATATTAAAAGTGTCCTGGGCATTTTAACCCATGCTGACAGTGTAATTGCACCATCATCACTCATAAACCCATGAAACAAAGAAATGAAAAAGGAGATGGATCTGAATATTTGTGAAATAATTTATTGTTTTCCACGATCCTCCAAATAAACAGTGGCCGTTTCTCCAGATATCAGTGCCTTGTAATGAAGATGTGCTTCCAATCTTTTAAATATACTTCATACGGAAGTTGTACTTCAGATGGTTAAATAGGAATAATTTTAAATCCTCAACACTAGGTATATGTGACTGAGATTAAAATGTAAATGGAACTTTCTTGCTGTGTAAGTTTGTCACAGTTGTATGACCAGTTCTTTAACTTGCTATCTGACACAATGACATGTGCAGGAAGTGACAACCAGATACAAGGAATAGATGTAATTAGGGTAGTGGTACAGTTTTGAGGATTGGACATGAGGTTTAACTGTCATCACAAAAAGATTACGTTATGAAACACAAAACCTCACAGCATATATATATAGCTCATCAGCATAGGTGCTGACAAAACTGTTCCTTCAGTTCTTTGCGTTGAGGGTACTTTGTCTGTAATTCTGTGTCCTGTTGTCACAAGTCCTTGCTGCCTAGTTATTTAATTTGCAGATAGTGTGCACAATTGACACATGTTGTGAGGTATGATATTTCTATCATAATCCACAGAAAAGTATATCTGTCCATTCCTTTCATATGAATTTTTGTTCTTTCTCTCAATTTTGTATGGCAGAACAATCATTTTAGATAACACTCTCTGATTGTATTTTTTGTTCTGTAAACCAGTAGTAAAGTCAAAGACAAAATAAAAAAAAGGAAAAAATTTACATATAGAGTGTGAGCGTGTATCAGATTGGCGCAGTATTGTAGGCATCATGTACATATTACGTATTGTTTAACATATTCAGAGCAGATAAACAAATTTCACCCTGTAGCTGGACATGAAGGCCCAGAGGCGAATCAGAGGTGTAGCTCTACTCTCTTCTTATCCTTGGCGCTAGATGGGGGTGGGTGGTCAATGTCATGACCCTGGCCACTTTACTCCTGGGAAAGAGACATGGTACCCATTGTACAGGAGGCTGGGTGGGCCCTGGCCATTTGCACACGTGCAGAAAATCTCGTCCCCCCACTGGGATTCAATCTCCAGACCATCCAGCCTGTAGCAAGTCACTATACCGACTACACCCTATTTAGAGCAGTGATTATCAATACCATTTTTGCAGCAATTAACATGTGATCAGTGCATTCTATTACTACTATTACTGTTATGGTGATCATGTTGATAATAACTTCCTGTCTTGAATTTTTTTCAGCTATGGCGACTGTTAACAACCTTCCTCTTTTTTGGAACAGTGGGTTTCAATTTTTTCTTCAACATGATATTTACCTATCGGTACTGCCGTATGCTAGAGGAAGGTTCATTCCGAGGGCGTACTGCTGATTTTGTGATGATGTTTCTCTTTGGAGGAATCTGTATGATCGTATCCTTAAACTTTGCCCAAGACTGAGCCTTAGATTGTCAGCCATTCTTCATTTATGGGCCAAACTGAAAATTTCTGCAATGAAGAATGGTCATACTGCAGTCAGTATAGTCTCAGTATAAAAACCCATGAGTGAAAAGTTTACAAATGTGACTTACTTTATGAACATTTTTCTGTTGTTACACATTTGTGAAAACATAACAAATGTGCACACAACTTGAGTTATGAATTCAGTAAAATATTCTTGGGCTATCAGCCATGTCAGGTTGTTGAATCGCGAGTAACTGAACATTTTGAGGATCATCTCTGTCCTTGTCATCAGGGAACTGACTTATTATCCGTGATGTCCAAATAGATATTTATCACATTTAGTAGGGCAGATACACATACTGTAGAGTACTACATTAAGTTTTAAAAGTGTATATATATGTAAACAGACTGTATGGGTAAACTTGTATAACTCATTAATTTAAATGCAGTGTACTCTGCATCTGTACTTGAGGCACTAAGTCCTCAATAGATGAGCATAGCAAAGTACAAGTTTGATATGTTGGGCTCATGTCATGGCCTGTACTGTTTTTCTTTACCCCTCAGGAACCTGCAATTCTTGAAGAGAACTCAATATTGAATTGTTAGCACATGTTCAAATATAATGTAATTTCTGAACTCAGTCTGAAAGCCCATATTCATGTACATGGTTAAGTAATAATGTTTACCTTGACAGGCAGATGTAGATCTTTGCATTTTTTGTAAATCTGTTGTTCCTTGGTCAAGCTTTTACTATCATGTTGGTGTATGTGTGGTCTCGTAGAAATCCTTTCGTAAGAATGAATTTCTTCGGACTGATCAACTTCCAGGTATGTACAAACAAAAGTTAAATATTCTGATAACCTAACTAATGTTTAACTCCTTATCCATTCCACTTAGAATACCAGAGTATGGTGCTGTCAGCCAAGCTTTTCAGGGAAGAGATGAGTATTTAAATTATGAGATTTTAATGTTTTAGTGTCAGACGAGGAGGTTCTGTGTATATTTTATTGCATTTGACTACAGTGAAAGCAGCAAAACATTAAAATCTTGGGAAAGATCACTCAGTGCTAGAACATGTGACAATATTGTAGTTGTACACTATTTGCATATAGGAATATGCATTGTGAAGAATCATATTATATACTCCAGTTTCAAGTGGAATCAAGTACAGACACACACAGCTTAAGCAGTTTCAGACTTACACAATTTTCCAACAATAACAATAATAATAATGATTTAAACTACACACCAAATATTTCCCTATGGGAATGAAAGCACTGTGAGGTGGAAGAATACTGCTGGATGAGAGCTGTCACACAGTCACTTATTGGCAAACAGATTGAAGAAGCAGCTAATAAAAGAAAGGGGGTAGACTAAGGTATTCATAGTGAATATATTCTGCATGTATGATGATTCGCTATGGTGTGTGTGTGTGTGTATATACGAGGGTCATGCCGAAAGTCATGAGCAACCATTTTTTGCATGCAAACCGGGAACAGCAGAAGAAGGAGAGTATGGTGGTAGATGGAACAAGCTGTTGTGTTATCCTTGAGTGTCACATGATGTCAATAGCTTGCATCACGTGACCAGTATCACTCCTAACAAAATGGCCGACAACAATATGTTGTTTCGCCAGCGTGCTGTCATCGAATTTCTCGTTAAAGAGGAAATCCCTGCTGCAGAAATTCACCAGACAATTCAGCGTGCTTATGGAAGTATGTGCATGGGTGCGAGCAGTGTTCGAAGATGGGTGAAACATTTTAAAGATGGGAACACAAGCATCCAAGATCAGCCTCAGAGCGGTCGTCCTCGAACAGCCTCAACTGAATGCAACAAGAAGAGAGTGGATGAGATCATTCAAGACGACAGGCGTGACTGTGGACACAATAGCCCGAACAATTGGATTAGGGCACAATGCAGTATAGGAGATGATTGAAAGCTTAGCCTGTAGGAAAGTTTGTGCTCCTTGGGTCCTGCACTTATTGACCGAAGACCACAAAGGTCAGCAAAAAGCCATCACCTCAGAACTGCTGCAGAGATAACGACACGAAGGCGATGATTTTTTGCTCCATATTGTGACAGGTGACAAAAGCTGGTTTCACCATTTTGAGCCTGAAACGAAATGGCAGAGTATGGAATGACGCCATTTGCATTCTCCATCAAAGAAAAAGGCAAAGACAGTGCCATTAGCTGCGAAGGTGATGGGCACAGTCTTCTGGGATGCAGAGGGGTTGATTTTGGCCGAAGTCCTGGAACCTGGGCAAAACATAACTGCTGCTCGTTATGTCCAGACACTGCACAAGCTCCGTCGTGCATTGCGTGATAAACGTCCGGGACGAAACAAACTCCCAGAACGCTGGGAGAAATGTATACAAAGAAGTGGCGATTATGTGGAAAAATAAAGAAAGGTCTGTAGATTAAGGTGGTGTATTTGGTTTGTCAATAATAAAGCATGTTACTTTACAAAAAATTGTTGCTCATGACTTTCAGTA
>Ga0123354_10020923_pt1 | contig 10297 bp, 11 predicted proteins | sample TergutLab28metaG_2_FD_97872 | JGI IMG/M metagenome (GOLD analysis project Ga0123354, IMG submission 97872) | Labiotermes labralis P4 segment gut microbial communities from Petit-Saut dam, French Guiana - Lab288 P4 | ecosystem: Host-associated > Arthropoda: Insects > Digestive system > Gut ...
TCTATTTATTATTCTGCAAGTTCACTCTACATGTTTCGGGTGTCAACCACACCCATCATCAGGAGTACACAAAACTGTAACTACAGCCTCCGGTACTGGTCATATTTTTTGTGCAGCTACCTGGGACTTGGCCACGTTGGAGGGAGGTAACTGCACAAAAAATATGACCAGTACCGGAGGCTGTAGTTACAGTTTTTTGTACTTCTGATGATGGGTGTGGTTGACACCCGAAACATGTAGAATAAACTTGCAGAATAATAAATAGACTGCTTTGTGTTGCATCTCGTTGGACAATTATTAATATAGATCAGCGATGCACGGAACCATAAACATAAAATGTGTTTCGACTTTCAAAAATGTATATTGGTCTTCATTGAAAGTGTCTGTTATTCTTGTCATATGTTAATGAAACACGAATTTTCTCGACAGATTTTCTACAAATGCTCAATTATCAAACTTCATGTAAATGCGTCTAGTGGGAGCCGAGCTGTTCCATACCTAGGGACGGACGGACAGACAGACAGGGATGACGAAGCTAATTGTCGCTTTTCGCAATTTTGCGAACGCGCCTAAACACAGTAACGTTATATAATACTTTACAATAATAATAATACATAAATAATAAGCGTATATCACAAGTTTTATATATTCTGCTATGTAGAGTTCTGCTTGCATTAGGCAAATTATCGGATATTAGCGAAGAGAAAAATCACGTACGAGGGTTTAGAATAAGAGAATTATTTTTATTTTATCAACGCAAAAAAATCATTATATGAAAAAAATTTGTAACAGAGAAAAATATTTAATTTAGAAAGTCCATTTGACAAGCTACTGAATTTATTATCACCTTTGTTTCAATTGCCAACGTATTTCCAGGTAATTTCAATATAATGAGCATTATAAAGCCTACAAATGGCTAGTCAAATATCTCCTAGTTTACGTTCTGCATGTTCGATATCACAGTCCTGAAAGTTGGAAAGTGACAACTCGTCAAACCAAAGAATTTGGACGCACTGGAGGTTCACAAACAATTTTTCTCCTGTATCAGACCTACCTGTATTTATTCTCAAGCCCAATTCACCCACAAGAACATATTCCTTATATAACATTCTTTTTCAAAGTCAGTTACGCTACAATAACACGTAAGAATATTTTACCTCGATTGAAATTTCATATTCCATACAAAGGCAAGAATTCAGTCTACGTTCACTCACTCGTTTTTGAGAAAATGTGTTTTAATTACTTTCACAAATGAAATATGCAATGCGTACGTATAGTCACTCTGTCTCGCTGTTTATCACCATGTCCACTTGAAACTGTGTTCAAAATAACCTATTTGACAATGACCCAACCCCAATAATCGAGACCTTGTAACATTCAGTTACTTTACGACACAGGTTCTCGCGACGAATCTGATGGAAAACGGATCACGAACGGCGAGTACGTGGGTAAATTGAAGGAGGCGACGGTTGTCTATCTGAAGATGCCATCTAGAAATAATGTGGGGCTGAGGAAAATTATATAGACAATCCAATAGTGAATAGCTCGTAGATGTGATTGGAAGAGAACATATACTGAACCTAAGCCCTCAGGTCGCACGCTAAAACAGTTTCCCCGACAGACATGTCTCTTCAACGTTACTCAGAAAAATCTCAAACACTTCGATAAAACAATACAAATATCCATCTGCATAATTCCCCGGATGAAGTAAAGATTTCCATTGTCCTTCTGTTACTTTTGCCATGCCTATACCACAGTACCGCTCTCTTGGCCGTAAGAACCCACCTCTCTGATATTACTCTGAAAAGTGGAGAATCTGTCGTAACCGCACAGCCACTAATTGCAACCACTCTACAGAAATACTTCGATTCTGATATCCTTTTTTTATTATTATTATTTGGTATATCCAGAAGATTCTGGCTCCAGCTTCGAACACGTAACACACACAAACGACCGCTAGGGGAGCGACGTCAAGGCAGAGTCATTTATCGTCCCACTGGGCAAACAGGGCTCAGGCTAGGATTAGATAACGCTTGGATTCCCAGTTTCGATCCTCGGCAAAGGACAAGTCTTTCCGTCTCACCACCATGTCCGAGCAGGCTTAGGTGTCGTACCAGTCTCCAGCCTGTCGTACTGGCGTATTCAAGGTGCTAAGATACAAATTCATGTATCTACATCGACATATTCACTGGTTCGATCCCAGATCGTGTCACTGGAATTTTTCATTGACGTAATCCTTCCGATCGCACCATGGCCCTGGGGTCAACTCAGCCTCTAACAGAAATGAGTACCAGCAGCATTTCCTGGGGATAAAGGCGGTCGGTGCGTAAGGCTGGCAACCCTACCACCATCCTGTGCCGTTGTCATGTAATCTAGGAACCTCAACTTCCTGGAACCCTCTGGGCCACTCCAGGCCTGAAACGGAACTGCTTTACCTTTATATCGACATATATACAACGCGCACTGTGTCAGAAGGAGAACTATCTCATGGCCAGTTCTTCGGACAATACATGAAAATGGTCAACACGTACAAAGGGAACCCCAAAACTGCGACATCAGGGCGTCATTTAATTGTTCCTGCGATTTCTTTACAATACTTTTCGTATCCATTATAGAATAAGCATAGAATTAATACGAGATTGTTAGTAACAACATCTGACTCTAGAAGCAGGCCGACTTTAATTCTGTGGGGCTGGAGTCTAACTTCCCTTGCAGTAGACTCCTCTACTCTTGGTTACTGAATAACATTGTCAGTTTCAAATGCTACAAATAAACTAATTGGACGATAAAATGTTTATGAATGATGATAGAAAAGGAATTGGAAGAATATGGAAAACCGTGAGAATTGTTGGACACACAACTGAGATTTCAGTCAGGCACCTTTAAAACAAAAGTCAAGAGAGCTGCTACTGTCTCCGAGTAAGACGTGAATCCCTCCGAAATCAATATAGATGCACGCTGAGACATACCTCCATTCCTCAATACATATTCATGCCGTGGTGTTCAATTGAACTTCGATGCAACTCATTACTGCTTGAAGGCGGTGTCTTCATTTACAATTCGACACTCGAGGTAGACCTAACATTTATGACACAAGTGTAGGTGCTAGACCAAAAAATGCATAACTCCATGAAGCAGGGTCATTCTTGAGAAGCTAACAGTTCCTCAACCAAACAAGAAATTCCCCGCACTTTAATGAACTCGAATGTTGATTATCACATTCATTAAAGCTCACCACCTCTCTCTATACCTAACCAGATCAATCGCGTCCATGCCTGCCCATCCAACTTGTTGCACATCCATTTTAATATCATCCTCCATCTACGACTAGTCTTCCAAGTTGTCTCTTTCCCCCAGGTTTCCCCAACAAAACCCTGTATGCACATCTCTTGTACTCCATACGTAAACACATGCTCCGCCCATCTCATTCTTCTTGATTTGGTCACGTGAAAAAGCGATGAGAGGTACAGATCATAAAGGCCCTCATTATGTAGTCTTCTCTACTCCCCTGTTACCTCGTCCCTCTTAGGCCCAAATATTTTCATCAGCACCCTATTCTCAGACACTCTCAGCCCATGCTCTTCCCTCAATGTGAACGACCAAGTTTCATACCCATACAAAACAATAGGCAAAATTATAGTCCTGTATATCTTAATCTTTACATATTTACACAGCAAACTTGAAGACAAAGATTCTGCACCGAATGATAGCAAGCATTCCCTGACTTCAACCTGCTCTTAATTTCTTCCTGAGTATAATTGTGATTCGTTAGGGTTGTTTCCAAATAACTGAAATGAACTATTATCAGTCTTTATATCATGACTTCGTCCTGCATTCTGATCTCGAGACATGAACATGCACTTACTTTTATCACCATTTACTTCTAGTCAACCTCCTTACTAGTGTCTACTAAAGTTTCTGTTTCTCTATATTGTATGCACGCTTCCATCCAATAGATTAACATCATCAGCATATACCAGAAGCTGATTAAAGAATGCTTAAAATCTAATAAAATTCCAGTCTTCGGATACATGACGCCATGCTGGTATATAAGTAACAATGTTTCTGCGGAGCTTTCTGTTTCCATCGTCATTGTCTAATTAGCAGAACTATTTACCAGTCGAAGCGGCTTCATATCCCGGAAGACTTTAATTTTCAACATAGCTGTGAGAAGTTGAAATCTCGAGGGGTTTAAGATCGCTCGTTGTCTGTTGAGTAGAATTACTTGCAACCACCGAGAACAGTACTCTGTTTCCTGTTGTTTACACTTCCAGGATGATATGGGTGTAGTTCCTTACTTTGCTGTGAACTCGAAAGCCTGTACGTGTTCTAGAAGAGAAAAGCTCGCCCATCCTCTCTATACTAAGTTCGCTGGAGAATCTACTTAAGGGGATAGAATTCTCATAAAGAGAACAATTCAAGATGGCTGGTTCTACATGCAGGGGTCCGCGCAAAGAAATTACAGTGATAATTGAATATGTCAAAATTGACTGAGTAAAACAGCTACATAAGTGACCAACAGATGTGCTAGTTCTAAAATCCCTCCTCCCGCCTCCCACCAAGTTAACATGAAACGATGACGAAGTTGGCATTGTACGGACCAGACAACTTGCTAGGTGAGCTCCCTACAACGCACATAGCGTAGCTGCAATCGTCACGGCGTGGCCACTGACAGACTTAACTCGGAATGGCCTCGAAGCGTTATACCTCTTTCAAATATAACACAATAACCTTAAATTTCACGCGCAGGCAATACTTAAGTCTAATTTATAGAGCCTTGCAATTGCAAAGTAGCCTCAGTAACTGTGGGCGTTTTGAAATGGATAGACAAGATTTTGTGGTACATGAGTAGTGCTTCGTCTCCTACCAGCTTGTCTATGCACTCCTGCGCCCCCACAACTAGAAAAGCAATCAGGTCACAAAAAATGACATCAGGTACGCTGTTCAGATTACCCAACCCACACACGGAGTTCACTGTTTATTTCGTATAGTGAAAACACACAACGTGAATTAATATACAACAAAAATACACATTACAAGGTAACGGGTGCACTGTGTCTCTTACCCAGCAAATGAATTATTCCGAATTTCAGTTTAAATGTAGCCCTAGATAAAAATGCGAGAATCAGCTGAAGTCCACCAAGGGATTCAAAATTGTATTGCTTCCGAAATTACTCAGCAGGGGATAATTATACTGTTTATTTGTGTTGTCGAGACAATACAAACGGTCTTCTTGGAAATTGTACCATGTAGTTCGGTAGCAATGCTTCTGAGGAATCTCACGTCACCTCCATACACAGAGTAGGCTATCCTAAAATTACCACAACAAGTACCCTCGAAATGTACCTACGTACTAAAACGCATCAAGTTATATCCAAAAGACCTTAACCTTTACATTAATTACTATTAAAATCTCATATATTACGTAGAGAAGAGGCGATCATCGCCCACTTCCAAGTGCGATTACTAACCGTCATTCGGGCTACAACTCATGGCGTTAAGATTGAAGCTGACCTGCTCAATACACGAGTTAAGACCATTTATATTCGGTGTTGCAATCCATCGACAAGCCTGCTTAAGACTTAACAACGTCGGATTTATCAACCGAAACCTTGAACAGTTTGTTGGCTAGGAACAGAACATATCGTCTTGGGTCCGATTGTTCTTTCCTGAATGGGTTTGGTTTGTGTCAGGAGTGAAGAACGGACCTGTAGATGCTGATTAAGGCACCGACTCACAGTCATCACGTAATGAACATTAATTTTGCCATTAAAATGTAGAAATAAGAAAAAATTTCTTAGCAAAATATATAGCCATTAATGGGTTAATAATCATTACGTGACCGTGTGACTGTGGCCTTCTTGACTAAGACACCATATGTTTTCGTAGATGATGAGCGACGTTTCGGATGAACCTTCATCTTACATCTTAAGGATATTTACTTCTGCCACGAAGAAGAGGGTACAAGTTCCTACAAAACATTGGTAACCACAAAACTACAAGATGCTGTGACCAATAACACCATAACCTTAAATTTAACGCGCAGGCAATACTTAAGTCTAATTTATAGAGCCTTACAATTGGAAAGTAGGCGTGAAATGATTACAGTAATGTAACTGGCTTCAAATTTAAACATGCAGTACCAAATCTCATCCGTCTGTCTCGAGCTATGTTTTTATATCAAGCGTATGGTTAGGGTTGCAGGATGACCTTTGTCAGCGCGAGTGTACTTCTGCTCCCCAATCGTCGGTGCAGCACAGACTCTATTATCACTAACACAGGCCAGCTCAACCATTTATGTATCACTGGCAACTTTAGGAAAATTTGATCTTCTTGCGGTAAAGGTAAAGACAAAGCAAAACCTGTACAGGCCTGAGGATTCCAGAAGGTTCAGGTTCCAAAATTTCATGACAATCGGCACGTAAAGGTGGCAAGGCTGTTAGCCCTACACATCGATCGCCTTTGCCCCTCTGGAAATATTCCTGGTACTCATTTGTGTTAGAGGCTGAGTCGACCACAGGGCCATAGTGTGGTCGGAAGGATTATGTCAATGAATAATTCCAATGACACCACCGGGAATTGAACCGGCGACCTTCCGGCTTGTAGCGCATTGCCTCAACCCCTGCGCCACCGCGTGCCCCGATCTTCTGGCAGGCAACATAACATTCATTACACAGAATGTGCAATGAATAAGAACGCGTAGTGCGTAACTTTACCTCAGTATACGTCGACATATCATGTGCAATAAAATATACTGATAATAATAAGAAACATTTATAAAAAATGCAAGTCACAACCTACGCTAGTGTGTTCTTAATGTTAGCAAATTTTTACAAAGTGAATTAGTAATGCAATTTATGCATCCATAAATAAACAGCTCATGAATTTTCAAAAGTGCCTCGACGTCTTATCACGGTTTTGCCAGGGAAAGGGTTGAAAACGTTTTCTCATTTAAAATGTCTCCGCGGGGAATAAGACACTGTGGCGTGGGTAACATGTTGCCCGCGAGCTACGGGTTTAGCGGGCCTGCTCTAACGCTATTAGCAAGGTTGATTCTCATTACCGCCTGCATAAGAGCACGATGCTGGTTTCTACCTTACCTCACATAAATCCAAACACCACACCATAATTCGGTGTCTCACATTTTAATATTCTCCTTCTATCTAAGCCTACGTTTTAAAATTGTTCTATTCCTCTCAAATCTTCTGACTGAAACTTTGTATGCATCTCTCGCGTCTTTACGCAAGTCACATTCTCCGCAAATTTCATATTTTATCATACCTATATATCGGGCGAAAATTATAATTATGAAACATTAAGCAACATTTACACCTCCTCCTGTTATTTCCTCTAAGAGCCTTTATCAGTTTGAAGAAGAAAACTGATACGAAAACTCGTATTCCTAAATCTTGTGTTGGTTATACTTGAAGAAGCCTGTCAAATGTCCTGGTGTCAGCGTAGAATATACAGGGTGGCGCGGAGTCGACTGACACATTTAAAATTTGAATACTGCGCCGGCGCTATAGATTTTTGTGGTTGGCGGGAAGAGGAACGGTAGAGGAAAGGACGCCATTTCATATGGTCAGTCGCAATGGAACGTTGGAACGTGCAACAACGTGTTACCTGTGTTCGTAGTTTCGGCGACATCGCTTGACCTGCTCGGTCGCCCGAACTTACTGTACCACATTTTTTTCTGTGGGGGTTCCTGAAAGACCGTGTGTTCCGAAAGCGTATCATGACTATTCAAGAACTCAAGCAAGCCATTGCTGACGAAGTTGCGGCTATTGATGAGGACCTACGGAGGCGCGTGTACGGCAACTTCCAGACACGCTTGCAACAATGCATTGATGTAAACGGAAGCCATCTGTCTGATGTTCAGAAAATAAACTTGAAATTTGTAGGTAATAAATAGCATACTTGGACGTATTTATAGACGGTTTCGATTATTTTTCCCTGTTTCCATATATTATCTATGACCATTTGAAATGTGTCAGTCGGCTCCGCGCCACCATGTACATAGCACACTGGACTACATACAAAAATGAGAAAAAATAGGCTACACTCTGTTACAAAAACAAAGTCAGAATTTCATTGTGGGAAATGACAACTACGGGTACCATGTACGCCGGACATGTTTTGAGTGAGGTGACAGACCTCGCCCTGCATGTTGAAGGTTGGGCATCGGACTGACATCCTCGCGTCGTAAAAACTCAGCTGTCTTAGGACCCTGGCAAAGGTGAGGCCATAGCCCGAAAACGGGCATAAACGCCATAAAAAGGAGAAAAATAAATAAGAAGAAAATAAGTACGTATAATGGTCATCAGAATCTACGGACTCTAGGATCGGAAATGCACACAGATGTCCCGAAGGTTAAGGATAAATAAAAGGTAAAGCAGTCCCGTTACAGGCCTGGAGTGGCCCAGAGGGTTCCAGGAAGTTAGGGTTCCCAGATTGCATGACAACGGCACAGGATGGTGGTAGGTTGGTTAAGGATAAATAATGAATATTAAATTAGGACGTGAATGTATTTTAGGCGCTTTGGAAGAACTGCGAAAAGCGACCCTTAGCTTTGTTACATCTGTCTGTCTGTCCGTCTGTCCAACTGGACGGATTTACATGAAATTCGATACTTGTTTTCCGAAAAATCTGTCGAGAAATTGCAAGTTTCATTAAAACCTGATAAGAATAACGGGTATAAGTCTTGAGCCTTTTGCGGCGACGGAATTCAATGAAGTTTTCTCGGGCAGATACCCGCGTCAAGATATGAAGGTTTTTCCGACGTTTCGGAATCTAACTGCGTCCTCATCTTCAGGGTGTGTTGGTGGTTTTGTAGTACCAAAACTGTTGACTAGGTTTCTAACTCTGCGCTGTGTATATTTCAAGTCACCAGATTTGGTACTACCAAACCATGAAGATGGGAAAGGAGCTAGTTCCCGAAATGTCGGAAAACCGTCACATCTTGAAGTGGCTGTCTGTCCGAGTAAATTTCATAGGAGAATAACAGGTATTCTACATGAAGACGTATGTATATTTACGGTAATATTTCGCTTAATTCTACTTAGAATGAGGAATATTTCAGATCAACGTTGGAGAGAAAATCAAAACGCACATTTTATATTCAATAACGTTTTCCGGAAAATTGTACCACTTACGAGATAATGTGGAAAAGTATGGTACATCCAGACAAAGCACAAATGGCAATACAACAAAGCGCATGCGCCTTGCATGCTGAATAACTATGGCCACAGACACTCCAAATACATGAGCAGAGTCTTGAGCAGCTAACAAGTTTTCAGCTAGCCAATAAATTACCCGCACTTTATGGAACCTGGAAGTGCATTACCACATTCACCACTCCCTATTCTAAGCCAGATCAATCCAGTCCATGGTCCCCAACCCAAGAACTATTTTAATATAATCCGCAAGTCTAGACCTGGCTCTTCCAAGTCGAATCTTTCCCTCAGGTTTCCCCATCAAAACCCTGAATGCACTTCTCCTCTCCCCATACGTGCTACACAGACTGCCCATCTCATTTTCTTGATTTTATCACCCGAATAATTTTGGTGTGGGGTACAGATCATTAAGCTCCTCCTTATGTAGTATTCCCCACTCCCCTGTTACGTCTTCCATCTTATGTCCAAATATCTTCCTTAGCACCCTATTCTCAAACACCTTTAACCTACGTTCCTCCCTCAGTGTGAGCGACCAAGTTTCGTACCCACACAAAACAGGCAAAATTACAGCATGGATTAACTTATTCGGCATACTTTTGGATAGCAAACTGGAAGGCTACAGACACACATTCAGAATATGCAACACTGATTGCTTTTCCAAGGCAAAAGTACTTATACGAACGCGCCTGAATATTAAGTTTTACGTACATCACCGGTCTTGTATTAACTTTAGAAGTGTTGTGACAAAGGACTGCCAGGTTAATACAGCCCAACGATGCTGACACTTTCGCGTCGTGCCTTCTATTTATCATATCATTAAGAGCACCGTACTGCCATCATTGTGAAAACAAAGGTGTTTCTTTCCAAAGGATAATTTTTACAATTATTTGGGTATACATTTTTGGTACTGTTTGGTGGGGAAATCGGACGGAAAGAGACCACTGGGGAGATCTAGGCGTAGATGGGTGGATAATATTAGGATGGATCTCCAGGAGGTGGGTTGTGGGTATGTGGACTGGATTGGGTTGGCCCAGGATAGGGACAGGTGGCGGACGCTTGTGAGTGCGGTAATGAACCTTCGGGTTCCATGAAATGCGGGGAATTTCTTGACTAGCTGCAAACCA
>Ga0123354_10020925_pt1 | contig 10297 bp, 8 predicted proteins | sample TergutLab28metaG_2_FD_97872 | JGI IMG/M metagenome (GOLD analysis project Ga0123354, IMG submission 97872) | Labiotermes labralis P4 segment gut microbial communities from Petit-Saut dam, French Guiana - Lab288 P4 | ecosystem: Host-associated > Arthropoda: Insects > Digestive system > Gut ...
GTGAATGAACCTTTGTGTGACGGTAGAGGGAAGTCCACGGGTCAATGCCCTACCCTCCTCTTCGTCATCGACGTGGCCGGAAATGAGTAATAAAAGCAATCCGGTTTCTTTATTGCCACACCTGGTACATTGTACAGAGGAAGGGAGCACACATATTATGCCCGATACACTTCAAGTCGTATGGCTGTCGACAGAATTAAGGCAAGGGAGGGGGGCGTGACGTAATTGTTACACGTGCTTAGACGTTTCGTAACGTATCGTTTTGCGAAAGTCCAGCATTCGGTTCTGTATTGCTTAGTAAGTAATCGACCCTAATTGGAAGATAAAGGTTTTCATTATCTGTCGACATCAAGGTTGCCTGATTTCGAGGAATTGGAAGGCTCATAATCATGTTTACAAAAGCCCACCATCTTGTCTTGTCTTGTTTCACCCAAGTCAGGTTTGTTCTGTGACACGTTCCCTCCAAAATTCAGGTAGAGTATATTACCCACCCACCTGTGCCTGGGTGTACTGCATGGTTTCTTGCGATCAAAATTTCTCATTCCGCACATTTGCTCTGTACCCCGCCCATATGATCGTTCTCTGTTATATTACCGTTGTAGCACAAAATATGAGGCCTGTCATTATACCCGTTGCAGTGTTTCTACTGTGCCGCTGGTCCAAATATCTTTCTTAGTATTTTTTCTTCTTGTGGGAGGAACATGGGCTGAGGGTTGCTGAGAATAGGATGTTGAGGAAGATATGTGGACCGAAAAAGGAAGAGGTAACAGGGGAGTGGTGAAGACTTCATAAAGGGGAGCTTTATGGTCTGTATCCTCACCGAATATTATTCGGGTCATAAAATCAAGACGAATGGGAGGGGCGGGGCATGTGGCATGCATGGGGGACAGGAGAGGTGTATGCAGGGTTTTGGTGGGGAATCCCGAGGGAAAGAGATCACTTGGAAGACCTAGACGCAGATGGGAGGATAATATTAAGATGGTTCTTCAGAAAGTGGGATGGAGAGCAAGGACTGGATTGATCTGGCTCAGGATAGGGACAGGTGGCGGGCGCCTGTGATTGCGGTAATGAACCTTCTGGTACCATAAAATGCGGAGAACTTTTTGACTAGTTTAGGAAGGACTCTTTTCCATGGAGTTAGTTTGTTAGTTAGTATTTTATTCTCAGTGTCCTTAATCTGTGCCTCTGCAGTAATCAAAACTATTTGTATGCTTCTTCAGGCGGTGCTTGTCCTATTATTCCTCATGTATATTGTGCAATGCTAGAGTCACATACACACTTCTGTGACTCTTCTTGTCTGGTAACTATTTCCTCAATTCAAACAGCGTGTGTAAAGTTACTAAGAAATGAAATGGCGTCCACTGTCAATCCGAAGAACCACACCCTTTTACTTAGAACCTTGAACACGCAAGGCGACTTCCCCGTAAAGACTTCAGAATAAGTTCTCCTATCTCTAGTTCGTTTTAAAACATTGTCATTGGCAACGTTGTTAGTATGTGTTATCTTTACCATACGTAATTAGGTTACCTTTAAATTGCCTTTCAAAAGCGAAATGAAGTCACGTAGGTAGGGTAGCATCTAGAGACTATAATATGTTTTTCTACGTGGCTGTCATTTTTCAGGCCGTTTGTCATGTCCATTTGTCAAGCACACCTCATATCCACTCAAACTCTTAGTAACTGCTGAAGAGACACAGGTATGAGGAATGGCATGGCGGACGAATACGTAGGCTGGGGTGACAGGAATTGCTAGACAATTGACACTTGAATTACGTTTTTTAGGCGCGTTCGCAAAATTGCGAAAAGCGACTATTAGCTTCTTCGTGTCTGTCTGTCCGTACGTCCGCATGGAACGCATAGAATAACTCGGCTTCCACTGGACGGATTTTCATGAAATTTGATATTACAGTATTTTGCGAAATTCTGTTGAGAAACGCCAAGTTTCACTAAAATGCGACAAGAATAATGGGTACTTCACATGAAGACCATTATACATTTTTGATCATATCTCACTGAATAATTCTTAGAATGAGAAATGTTTCAGGCAAAATCTGTAGAGAAAATCAAAACATATGTCCAGTATCTATATTGCCAAAAATCGTGCCGTTTACGAGATAATGTGGAAAAATATTGTAAATCCAGACAGGCCAAATGACAGTATAATACGGCGCATGCGCTTTGCATGCAGGATAACTAAGGCTACAAACACACACTCAGAATGTGTAACACTTTTAGCTTTTCCACGGTAGCAGTGGTTGAACGAACGCCCCTCAGTGTTACGTTACACGTGTATTGCCTATCTTGTTTCGGATTTCTTAATGACCGAAATGGGTTAACGAAGCGGTACCACCTAAATCTCTTTGTATGTTGTAAATCACGTAGTATGAAAGTGTAAGGAGATATTACGATGCACAGTGTGTTGTTGTTTGTTATTACAGACGAAAGCTGATAATGCATACTAGTTTTATTTATGCCAAAAGAAAGAAAAACAGGGCAACAACGCACCGAGAGCTCCTATACGAACCCTGTATCATCTGATTTTTCTTTATGTATTGAAATCTTCTCAGCTACTGTGGTTGTTCGCGATCGTTCAAACAATTGACAGCCCAGAACACATTCTGGGAAGAACATGTGATGCTAACAGAGTGGGGTGACGTAGCGATAGCACTCTTTACTTGTATTCTGGAGCTTTCCGATACGAATCTCTTTCAGGTATGTTGACAGGGATTTTTTTGTTGTTTTTCTGTTTCTCCCCAGGTAAAAGCAGAGGCAATACCTCAGTCGCGTAACGATCGCCTTCTTCCATTCCTTTCCAGTTCATTATAATTTACTAATTATCCTGTAATAGACGCTGTGTACTCCAAGATACTTACAACCAGTATGGATAAGAAACCAATTAGATATCACTTTTGTGTTATCCTTTATTTCTCCTTTACAAGTTGCTCAACATGTTTCGGGCAACCATGTGCCCATCTTCAGGAGCTGACGACTGCGTACTGTTATCGCCACGTGTTGGTATTGTGCCGTGGCTGTAGGAAGGCTGTCAGAACCGGTTAGCAGATAGTGTGTCCATTAGGGGTTCGTAGCACAACTCCAATGGACACACTACCTGCTAACCGGTTCTGACAGCCTTCCTGCAGCCACGGCACAACATCAACACGTGGCGATATCACCACGCAGTCGTCAGTTCCTGAAGATGGGCACATGGTTGCCCGAAACATGTTGAGCAACTTGTAAAGGAGAAATAAAGGATAACACAAAAGTGAAATATAGTTGGTTTCTTATCCATTCCAGAATTACGATGCACGGTCAGCCACACATCAGATATACTTACAACCGTTGTAGAAAAACTGCAATTCACTTCTGTCGCGCGTCTGAAATCCTGTAGGCTGTGTCTGAAGTTAGCAGGAGGTATAAATTCAGTGATCCGTTTAGGCGCATGTTGTCCACCATACAAACTTTCGTTGATTTAAATTTCTGAGATGTAATGCCGGCTGGGATATGGTGTCAGTACTTAAAACATTCGTAGACACTAGCTGCCTCCATCTTCTTTATACCATGCCCTGCCTGTGTACAGAACTATACGATGTCACATCCCAGAAACCCTAGTCTTACGCTTCCAATTATTCCATTACGGACTCTTTATAAAGGTGTATAATTTTAGCTGCTGTTTTGTATCGGTGTGAAACTTGGTCTCTCATACTGAGGGAAAAAACATAGGCTGAGGATGTTGGAGAATAGGGTGCTGGGGAAGACATTTGGGCCTAAAAAGGACGAGGTAGCACGGGAATGGAGGAAACTACATAACCTATGATCTGTACTCCTCACCAAATATGATTCGGGTGATCGAATCAAGAAGAATGTGATGGGCTGGGCATGTAGCGCCTATGGGGAGAGAAGAGGTATATACATGTTTTTGGTGGGGAGACCTAAGGGAAAGAGATCGGTTGGAAGACCTAGGCGTAGAGAAGAGGATAATATTAAAATGTATTTTCAGGACTTGGAATGGGATGGCGTGGACTCTATTGATGTGGATCAGGATATGGGCAGTTGGCGGGCGCTTGTGAATGCGGTAATGACCTTGGGGTTTTATGGAATTCAGAGAATTTCTCGACTATCTGAGGAACTGCTAGCTTCTCAGGAAGGACTATGATCTGTGTAGTTAGCTTTTTACTGGGGTTTTATGATGGTATGTGTAAGTGTATGTATGTTGTGCCTTAATACTATACACGTAACGCGTCTCATACCAGTTCTCATTAGTTGGAGTCGTCAGACAGAAAGCTACACGTGGACGAAACGTGGCATCCATGTTGTGCAGTGTACTACAAAATTTCAGGATCATACAGTATGTGACGCCAGTGCCATTTCTACTCAAAAGTTCTCACCATTATAATGGTTTTTGTTGATGTTGGTACTAAATTTCGACAAAGTCTGTCAATTCGACAAAAAAAAGCTATTAGGAACAGACAGACGAACCTGGTGATGCCATAACCTTGTATCTCGTAAGAAAATTGAGACGTAAAATGAATTAGGTAGTGTTAATTAATAGAGTGGCATAATATGGTCTAACGCAACTTTATTTCATGAACATTTAAGAGAACGTAGCTACATGTTTCGGCTTCTAGTAGCCATCCTCAAGCTTTGAATTAAATATTAGAATATATATGATTGCACATATAATCTACAACAACAACAATTTACAACTCATAGAAGTCCAAACATATAGCTATGTTCTCTTAGATATTCATGTAATAACGTTGTGTTAGACTATATTATACCACTCTGTTAATTATTAGATCAACACAAAACGGGGATGTTTCGTATCAAAAGTAGGTAGTGACTGTTGAAGAATAAAAAACCAACTATATGTCACTTGTTATATATACTTTATTTCTTAGATACTCAACATGTTTCGGGCATTAATATGTCCATCTTCAGGAGTTTGCGACTATGTTGTTGAACTACCACATTGGCTGTATTGTTCTTGGATTGTTGTGTGTTGGAGTTAGGGTGCGGTTCGGCTAGGGTGGTATCCGGGCTGTCGGCTGAAGCAGCCGGCAGTCTGGATACCACCCTAGCCGAACCGCATCCTAGCTCCAACACACAACAAATCAAGAACGAAATGGCCAATGTTGTAGTTCAACAACTTAGTCGCAAACTCCTGAAGATGGACATATTAATGCCCGAAACATGTTGAGTACCTAAGAAGTAAAATACCACCCTAGCCGAACCGCACCCTGACTCCAACACACAGCAATCCAAGAACAATACAGCCAATGTGGTAGTTCAACAACATAGTCGCAAACTCCTGAAGATGGACATATTAATGCCCGAAAAATGTTGAGTATCTAAGAAGTAAAGTAAATATAACAAGTGACATCTAGTTGGTTTTTTATTCTTCAACTATCACAATGATGCACGGTCCAATAAACATCAGATGGGTAGCAACTGTTCATCGACACAAGGCATAGTGGTTATACCGCTGTGACTCGGACCCTAAAGTCTCGTTAATGAAAGTATGTGCATCATGTGGAGACTAATATGGCAGTAAAATGGAGAGGCACCCGATACCCTTGATACAAGTGTGAGAAAAATGAAACACGTTTGTCAAGGTACTCTTTAAGGAATTCCCCAGCGGTATTTGATTACGATATATTGACAGTAGAACATGACAGTACCAAAACCTGGCATTTTGAGGGCTCTTGGCACCCCGTTTATGCATCCGTCCGTCCGTCCGTCTGTATACATTAAATTGATCGAGAACGGCTGACGGGATTTTTTTTTTTTTTAAATACAAGTTTGCTTTGGATAGTTTTGCTCAAATTTATCGCAAAATTCCTCTTTCTATGTAGATCGGGTAATTTATTCGTCCACTTTACATGAAGACTGCGCACTTTTATGCGCGCATTTTGACTGAAAATCGCTAATATTTTGCCGGAGAAAAATGTGTTTCGAACAAAAGAACTGGAGAACAGTTGAACACGCGTTCATGTACAATACACATCCTCCGTAGCTCTCACGACCCTCAAGTTATGAAACAAAGTGGGCACTGTGTGAAGTTGTATTTTGAGCGGTTAAAACTGATCACACCCACCAAGATTATCGAAACTTTGATAGCAATCACGTCGCAAACGACGCTCTTCCCGCCAATCTTCACAGGTCTGCTTATGCATAAACATGCGTGTAATCGTTGACAGACAAAAGAATGCAAGTGCGCTTGACTACGTACTGTTTGCATACATTTCCATCTTGTCTTATTTCCGGGGGGAATAGCATCTTCGTATAGTAACAGTTTCCGCCTTGCTGACTAATACAAATGGAACTTCTATATCTTAATTTCACTGTTGTTTGTCACTGTGTTCTAGGAAGAAGGATTCATAAAAAACTGTTACGTTAACAGCAGGTGAGTTAAGTTGTATTCGCAATAGAACGTGGTTTTTAGCTTTCATTCGTAATTCAGTTTTGCATTGATTTCCTAATAGGTGATTTGTTTATAGTGCTGATCCTGTAACTCATTAGCGTTCCGTATGTAAAGTGTTCTGAAAGTTGAAGGCCAGTACATCCGTATGAAAAATAACGTGCAAGTTACACAACGGCAAATGTATGCGATTTAATCTTCTCGCACGATCAGCCACTCTAATGTAGTATATGTATCTGGGTTTCGGAGACATCACACGAAATGTCGAGTAGTCTGCTTGAATCTCTACCAAGATGCATTTTTCCTGACATATATCCTGTACTGAGGTTCTTGGAATTTGTATGAGGAAGAACGTTCTTGACGCGGTAGGGAGTAATTAAGGTAGGCAGTCAGCAAAATACGTGCAGGCTGTTGGGGCACCAAAGAATAATCTAAAGAGAACAGTGAAAATCTGTACTACCCAGTAATAGTGTAGCTTATACTTGTATCCACATGGCTATTGAATGCTGCATTGCTGTTTGGTTCATAGATATATGAACAGTATTGTTAGTCGCGGGCACAAAGCGCTTGCGAAGAGCGACTATAAGGTTTTTTCATTACGGTCCTTCTATCTGTCAGTTCGCAAGGACCACCTCGACTTCCAGTGGGTGGATTTTCGACACGTTCCACTTTTGGTTTTAATGGGATAAAAATAACATAGACCAGTGTTTCTCAACCGCCGGGCCGCGAGAGGTTCTCCTGGAATTTGTTATTTTAGTTTTCTAAGCAGTTTTCATGAATAAATGTTTTATAGTGGAAATATTCTGAGGAGAAAAATATTCGTGAATGTGTCGAAAAACTCAGACCCAGATGTTGGCTTGAGGAAACTGCAATTTGCTACAAGATTTCATTAGTCCAGTGATTGAGAAGGAATTTAAATGCAATTCTATATTTGTCAACATGCCACACCGTATACATAAGTGTACTAATACTCTTTATGATTATGCCATAATTAATTATTAATACTTATGTTAGTTTAATGTATGAACTTAAAAAAAAACGGAAATATATTTACGAGTAAATTTGTTGGGACCGGGCCCTCGTCGTGTGAAAAAAGAATTTACCGGGCCGCGGTCTCACAGAGGTTGATAAACACTGACATAGACTACTTACGTTTATGAGAATGTCTCGTTGTTGACGGGATCTGTCCATATCTCGTCAACTGCTAGATATCGCATCACAATCGATTCGAATTTAGTCGCTGAGACAGGGGAAGATTTGTATTGTGTGCTGTGTGCAACGTCTTCAAATTATTCACGAATGTATAGCAAACGTGCCAGAAGTATTACTTCCTGATGATCATTTCTAACTTGTTCATATACATGTAGGTAGGCCCTACCTGTATAGAGCGAAATGGTGTCGGCCGATAACTTGGGCCTCCGTTTTATATCGATTTTTTCTGCAGTACTCAACAGTTTTGCTGCGATATGAAGGGACAGTGCGATGAGTGCGGTGAAGCCTTAGGGAGCACTTCCGCCATCAATAATACTCTCAGCCCAGTAGGTTTCGCCATAAAACAAAACTTAAATTGTTGTTTCTTAGTTTCCGATACTGAACTTTATAGCCTTTCTCCCCCCCCCCCCCCCTCCTTGTTGTTACGGAACACTCTTTAACTTGGTAAATATTCATGGAACACATTTGTTTTGTGGTCCCTCATTTATCAAATAAAAGTCAGCGCAACGAGATCTATTAGTAACAAAATGAAAGTTTCTTATACAAATTTTATGTTTTGTTGACCATGCATCTCGATATAATCGTGAAAAGAAAAACCAACTTGATGGACAACTTATTCTTAGTATATTTCGTCAATCTCTACATGTTTCGGGCGTGTCTAGGCCCATCATCAGGCGGTACAACTGTATGTCAACAACAACTGGTACTTATAATTATTTTTAGATGACTGTTGTCTGGTTGGATTGGATTCCAATCCAACTAGGACAACAGACAGTCATCTACAAAGAATAATAAGTACCAAATGTTGTATATATACGGTTGTACCTCCTGATGATGGGCCTAAATACGCCCGAAACATGTAGAGGTTGACGAAATATACTAAGAATAAGTTGTGCATCAAGTTGGTTTTTCTTTTCACGTTCTTATACAAATTTTATATGAACAGTGCCTTAAAGTGTGATCAAATGTGCTAAATTCAAGTTTAATAAACATTTATGATTTTTTTTTGTTTCTTAATTTTTTCATGTAACGCCTATTCACATCTCACGGAATACCAGAATCACGTGGAACATGTTTCGGGAAACGCTGTTAAAGTCGGACGTAAATTTGCGTGGAGTCCGAGGTACACAGCTTCATATACAGATACTGATTTATTCTCAAAGGGATAGGAGGGAATGATGACCCAGAATTGACCTTTGAAGACTCGAGCTGACATCCGAACACAGGTACAGTGAGGGGCGAAACCTGTGATTACGTTTTAGCACTTTTGGTTATGATAAAGTCAAGAAAACCTTATCATGAAGTGGGTTAATGGCCTTGCTTATAGTCCGCGGTGACGCAGATTGTATTACACAGTTACCCGACATGTTATGCCGTTTTTTAGGGGGGGGGGAATAAGGCATATGTGTACAGGGGAGTAAGTGCAAATTATTGAGCAGTGTTGTGCTAACTGCAGAGGTTTATCGTTTATCCGATATGGGGGAGAGTTAGTCATTGGAGGTGGCTATGGTTCCGACAACCAGTACTCGGTTCCCGGTAGAAGAGGCAAGGATTTTCTTCTCACAACCACTTTCAGACCAATCTTAGGGCCCACTCAGCGTCCTTTCTGATTGAGTACTTAGAAATTTTACGCCGGGGCTAAAGTAGGTAGAGCGTGAACTAGGCCAATTATAAAATTGTATAGTCATACACAACTCTCAATTTTATGTTGGATATATGACCCTGTGTTGTCCCAAGTATTAGCTAGAGTCAAATGAAAGTGGTAAATATGTTGATTTAATTGCTTTTTTATGTATAGGTATTGAATTTCGTCTGTTAATCATATTTTGGTAGTCTTGTGTTGTGTGCATTTGGATGCTGTAGAAGTATTAGGAATTTTTATTGTGGCATAGTTCGGGGTCATTTGTTTTTTAAGACATGTGCGGTTGAAACATATGTCAGCATTACAATTGTACAGTTTCCTCTTTTGGTTTTCGTATTTATGGTTGCAGCCGTGACTGGCATTTACAATTTTTAAGTGCGGAATCCCCGTTAGGTCTTATATGATCAATATATGTAGTGTATAATTATAAAATTGTATAGTCGCAGAGTTGTGTTTGACTATATAATTTTATAATCTTACATTCTATATACTGATCATATAAAACACAACGGGGATGCCTCACTTAAAAAAAAGATGGACCTGGCTGTTATCCTGTATCAGTTGCCGGGATTTAGAACGTGTAGAGACTTCTCCATACGTCTCTGTACATGATGTGTAGTGAAGCAGAGGGCCATCTTTTACAAAAATGTGCAGTATTTTCATCATCCGTCGTTATGTGTTTGTGACCATGGGTGGGCGTTATTTATTGACAGCGAGGAAGAGCAATACATTAGTACGGTAAGAATTTCCAGAAATTAACTTGGCATTGAATGTATTTACACGAATGTGGAGCCAGAACATCAAAGAAGGACTGACTTTGTAAACAGGAAGATTGCAAGTGATGGAACGTTGCAGAACTGACCAAAATTGAACTGTGATTAAACTTTTGGCGCAGGAATTATTTTTTTTTTAATTTTAGCACATCCTGTATATAAAATGTGAATAATACAGGAACCAAATAAGTTAGAATTATGAAACAAACTGCATTTTGAAGAGAAAAAAACGGAGAGTATATACCATGTTTAA
>Ga0123354_10020927_pt1 | contig 10297 bp, 11 predicted proteins | sample TergutLab28metaG_2_FD_97872 | JGI IMG/M metagenome (GOLD analysis project Ga0123354, IMG submission 97872) | Labiotermes labralis P4 segment gut microbial communities from Petit-Saut dam, French Guiana - Lab288 P4 | ecosystem: Host-associated > Arthropoda: Insects > Digestive system > Gut ...
ATGTATGTATGTATGTATGTGTGTATGTATGTATGTATGTATGTGTGTAAGTGTGTATGTATGTATGTATGTATGTGTATGTATGAATGTATGTATGTATGTATGAATGTGTGTATGTACGTATGTATGTATGTGTGTATGTATGTGTGTATGTATGTATGTATATATGAATTATGTATGTGTATATATATGTATATATATATATACATATGTATGTATGAATGTGTGTATGTATGCATGTATATATGAATTATATATGTGTATATGTATGTATGTACGTATGTATGAATGTATGTATGTATGTATATATATATCAAAGTGGATCTTCAAGAATTGGAATGGATAGGCATGGACTGGATCGATCTGGCTCAGGATAGGGGCAGATTGTGGGCACTTGTGAATGCGGTAATGAACTTTCGGGTTCCATATAATGCGGGGAATTTAATTTCTCTCTCTGGCTTTCATTATATTTAAATATGTCAGGTTTAAACAAAATCCTCCATTTCTCGCAATTTATTAGGTTATACACTTTAACATATAAGACTGAGAGAAATAAACTTGCTGTTCTGCTGTTATTCAATGCACTATGCAACACCGCAACAGCATTTTCGCGTACCCTCGCACAGCTGTGTGACACAATCCTCTCTTGCGGCCCCAGGCGGCGCTAGTGGTAGACTATGAACTTCAGTGTGGGGCGGAGTCTCTGCCCGAGCAGACGTTTGGGTTTGATTCTGTGTTTAAAGGTAGCAGTGCACGCGACACCAGTCTATTAACTCTATATAAACACACCAGTACCGTTGGACACCAATCCGCCGAAATTGGTGTTATTTATTCAAAGAAATATCTTCTGTTATAAAAACTGAGTTTTATTATTTTGTTCGAAGTTCACACGTTCTTGTATAGCACAGGAAACCACAACGTGAATAATACTACTATTTACTGATAGTTATGTACTTCTATTTATGTTAATAACATTCTAATAATTACGTGTCAATTAGAAAGGGGACTTATATGTTCTTGTGTATGTACTTAGTGTTAAAAGTATTTGTCTACTTGCAAACTAATTCGTGTCGCCATATTACAAACACAACACTTGTCAAATGGATGAAAGAAGACAGCGATATAATGATGGGTGGTCCGCCAGCTTACTCTAAAGTGTTTACGTCATCTTCAGAGGCAGCAGGCATTTGACTGTTCGTGCGGATATGGCGTGCCCATTTCGACCGACGTTTGCCCACGTGACAGACCGTACTGGTGAAAGCGCTGATAGTAAACCAACGTCAAGGCAAAATTCATTTCAGATGCCTGTTCCTCCGAACTCTGTAGCAGAGAACGACGAACAAACGTTGAACCTGAAACATCTGAGTGAAGCCATCACTACGCTGACCTCTCCACCGGTAAGCAATTCCTGAGGGAATATTTTTTGTTACTTATATTGTGGGGTAAGATTGTGTCTTTTGGAACTACTGCCTCTAGAGGCCCCATTATGTTGGAGTACTGGTGGAGTGATAGTGGACAGGGAAATAGCGAAGCGCTCGGAGTGAAACGCATCCCGGTGCCAGTATTGGGGGGATTTTACTGCGTAGTTAACTGTCATATAAAAAACATTATCGAAAAATGTTGCAGCAATGAAATTAATGTTTCTATGCCATAAGCTAAGTAACAATGGGGGCATTATTGTCGGTTGGCGATACCTCATAGCGGATTGAATAATTGAAGTAATAAATCACAACTCCTGGTAAAGCGCCAAAAGTATTGTTAGCAGTTATCGAAAACGTCAAAATTATTTTCTGAAAAAAAAAATACTGGATGCACACGGAATACATTGGCGGATTTTACACCAATAAACACCTTGAAGTTATTATTATTGTGTTATCATAAACAAAACAATATCTTTTAAAAACCCACCTCTTGTTTAATGGCTTTCTGCACGTTGTGAATCGGCATGTTTCGCACCGCCTTCCACTTTCCTCCGAACTACACGTGTTTGAATTCGTGTTTAACGTAGTCTTTACATCTTAAAATGTGTTTGTTTATATATATTCACTTTTCAACTGTATTTCATTAAAATCGTCAGTGGCTGTCAAGTAGTGTATGAAATAGAATTTTTCACTTTAGATGCCGGTCTGTATGCTATAAGTCAGTATTCGGAAGGTCCTGCGACGGGCAACCTCGACACAAGTTTTTCTTTGTTTCGCTGTGTCTATAAGCAAATGCTGAGATTGTTCCCAAGATCCCAAGTTGCCACTACATGCTTCTCATGTAGCCCTCCCGACTTAAATTCAGTAGTAACCGATTTCATGTTTTTTTTTTACATGTAAAATAACCACTGCCACCGGGCAACAACCCAATTGCAGTTAATAAATATTATTTATTTATATTTTTTTATTTATTGTTAGTGAACCACGTAAATTATTTAACGTTATATAAAACTATTTGAATTGGCTTTGGTAGCTTAAAGTTTGTCATATACTGAAATATGTTACTATTATTATTTTAAATTTATTTCCACTATTAATTTTTAAGTGTTTTCTGGTATATCAAAGCGATTTACCCAGCACTTGACAAATGACGTTTGCTGTGCTCATTAGTGTGATCTGTAGTTCTGTGACCGACGACTGACCTGGGGTCAAATGAAGTTTCTGATCTAATCCTTTCTTGATTGCTCCCGATGCTCCAATTATAACTGGCACGAATTTGTCCTCACTATCCGCATCTTGCTGACCTCGATCTCCAGGCACTTGCAACTATGTACCTGAAACACACAATGATTCTAGGGTATATTGCTTTGCAGCTATTCTGTAGTTACTGTACGTGTCTTATCATTTCTGACTTTAAACGTGTCATACTATTACATTAATACCTTCCGAAGTATGTGCGCAGTGCCCAAATTTGGCCGTTTTCTGTGGTTTCTTTCTTTTGTGCTTTCCCGGTATGTTGCTTGGGTATTTCCTGAATTATTTTGAGATTATATATTCACTTTGTTATATATATATATATATTTCAGTCAGCACACCTATATATATATATATTTCAGTCAGCACACCTATATAATAAAAGCCTAAGTTAGAGCGACATGTTTCGACTTAAAAAGTCATCGTCAGGTTAAGCTAAGAAGCATGAAGTTTTTACATTGTGGCTGTGCGCACGTGGCTTTAACCTATGCTTTTATTATATACTTGTGTTGACTGAAATATAAATAATAAAGTGAATACATGGAACCAATACACAACGAGATGACTTCGTTCAAATTATTTTGAGATCGTTCTATTTGTCCCTGTTATTTCGTGTTTATATACCATATGCGCTCTATTTATTCTCCAAGGTCTTTGTATTTTATAATCTCTCGGCTTCTTTCTTGATCCCATTTCTGGGTTCTAAAATTTTTTTTAACATTTATTATGTGTTCCATTTTTATCATCACGGATTATGATGTCCGGTGTTTTGTTAGGGGTAGTTCTGACGGTTTGCACTTGTTGATTCCTTATTATTATTATTTGGAATCTGTTAGCCTACTCGTGCCAAATCGAATTTTAGAGAAATTAGTATGTTTAATTTTGACTTTAAACGTCAAACCAGCCCTTCCGCTCGATGCGCTTCGGCGACGAATGCCGTCGACAATTATACTGGCATATTCAATGGACGTTCGGCCTAGGTTAATATGACTAGTTACTATCTGATACTTCTATTACATAATTCAGAAATTGTCTAACCTCTGATCTTGTAGTAAATCTAACCTGTATGTGTGTTTCTTATGTCGAATTCTGTTAATTTAATGTATTTTGTGCTAGTTCTAAATTGTATTATCATTACTGACTTTCATCTTCTGTAGGCAGATATATTTAGCCACCGAATTAGATTTTCAGCCATACATTAAGGCAGAATCACGTGTCATATGAGCTAACGATTTTAATTGGGGGCACGCGGTGGCGCAGTTGGTTGAGGCACTGGGCTACAGGAAGGTCGCTGGTTCGATTCCCGATGGTGTCATTGGAATTTTTCATTGACATAATCCCTTCGGCGGCACTATGGCCCTGGGGTTGACTCAGCCTCTAACAGAAATGAGTGCCAGGAACATTTCCTGGGGGTAAAGGCGGCCGGTGCGTAGGGCTGACAAACTTACTTCCATCATGTGCCGATTGTCTTGAAATCTGGGAGCCTCAACCTCCTGGAACCCTCTGGGCCTGTCCAGGGTTTTGTAATGGGATTGCTTTACCTAACGATTTTAATTATTTAGCTATTGAGTTTTTATTTTAAGTTATTGGTCTATTTCCGTTAGTCTGTAGCAGTGATTAAGGTATCTTGCTAAAGCAAATTACCACAATCTGCCTCTTTTGATTACCAGTTTAATATTATAACGTATACAGAATATCATTTAAGTTTTCTGTCATTTATTTTGTATGTCTATGTTTCGTATGGACCCTATTTGTTGTCCTTTATTGTTTACGTTTTTATGATGTGCCGTTTCTGTAATTGACCATCTGGCTGTTGGCTAGGCACGTCAATATACATGAATTGAATTGAATTGAATTGAATTTTTATTTTGTATAGAATTTAAAGTTAGTCTATAGAGACTTGCTAATTTTAGAATTGAAAAGAAAAAATTTAATATATTTCGCTTTAATTAAGTACTGACGTCAAAATTTCGTGTGTTGCATGCCATCTAGATATAATTTTTTGAACCATGACTCGTAAGTTTGAAAGCTGGACTGTGATGCTCAATTAATATAACCAAGCTGGCTAGTGTAGCGGTGACTCTCTCTCCCCTTACGAAAATTAATTTGTGCCCGTTTATAAACTCGGATGTGAAACCGGCTATACTTGCCTAATGGTTTAGGTACTTTTGTCGCACCTCACGTGACACTGTCAACGAAGCTATGATTTCTTTCTGTCAAAAATTTCAAATTTACTATCCATTGATCTTAAAATTAACCAATTCCATGAGGCATAGTGCTTTTTGATGAGCATACAGTTTCTCAGCTAGTCAAGAAATTCCCCGCATTTTATGGAAACCGAAGGTTCATTACCGTGTACACAAGCGCCCGCTATCTCTCCCTATCCTCAACCAGAGCAATCCAATCCACGTCCCGCATCCCACTTCCAGAAGATCCATTTTATTATTATCCTCGCTTCTACGCCTGGGTCTCCCACGTAGTCTCTTTCCGTTAGGTTTCCCCACCAAAACTCTGTATGTACCTCTCCTATCTCAGATGCGTGCTACCTGCCCAAACTATCTCATTCTTCTTGATTTGATTAACCTAATAATATGTGGTGAAGAGTAGAGATTCATTGATCCTGTAACATTTACATACTGTGTATTCAGATTCACGGAAAACATTTTAAGTAAACCATAAATAAATAAATAAAACGGGGTTTTCAAGAAGCTAAAATGAAGTGAAGCGTCATTGTGTTTTCGCGTCTGTGCATGTTGTTTTACTTCAGAACCTAGTCCTCGAATTGAAATCACATTTGTATTTTGAAGTGATCACAAGTGTCCTAAAGCAAATCAAGTTTCAAGCCACTAAATTCAATTACATTTTCTGCTCTTAATATGGAAAAGGCCAGTCCTTTTCATAATCATAAAAAAATATAATATATAATGTACAAGGGAACCGCGGTAGCAGAGTGGTTAAGGTGCTGTGCTACAAATCGGAAGGTCGCTGGTTCAATTCCAGATGGTGTCATTGGAATTTTTTAATGACATAATCCTTCAGATCGCACAATGGCCATGGGGTCTACACAGCCTCTAACAGAAGTGAGTACTAGGAGTATTTCCTGGGGGTAAAGAGGGCCGGTGCGTAAGGATGACAACCTTACCACCATTCTGGGCCATTGTCACGTAATGTGGGAATCTTAACTTCCTGAAACCCTCTGGGCACCTCGGGCCTGTAATGGGACTGATTTACCCGTATATAATGTACAAAGTCGGTAGACATACAGCTCCTATTTCTAACGTTTTCTTACTTAGCGAGTATTTAAAAGAATATTTTGCCGTATTCGAGGCGGCAAGAATTGTGTCCTAACCGTCAACTTCGTAAAGTTTAATAATACGTTTATCTCCAAAAGCTGGTCATTTCGACAATAAATAATCTTTTACCAATACGAATCATTCTCGTTCGTAAGCCCGAACAACGCTACCAGCACCGTGAAGTCTCTCCACGTGGATATACTTGTGCAGCAACTAACAATATCTAACATAAAGGTCATGCTACTTTCCTAATGTTCCAGGTTTGGTGAAAATTATGTTAAAAATAATGGATTCTTACACGAAATCTATATGCACTTGCTCTCTGAGCTTTAGTATAATTGTCTAAGTCTCTAATATCAATGTGGGCAAAACATATTTCAAAGAATGTTATATAGAGGACTGTAACCTTGCTATAAAACTAAACACAGAAGCAACAAAGGGACGTCGAGTTGCGAAAGTTGAAGTCCCTTAGTCTGTTTAGCCATTCCTACGTTTAACTACACCGCTGGGCTCAATAACGGACTCTGAATACTGTAACTGGTGATTGCGATTAACCTGAAGTTTTTCCGCCTTGGATAAAAATCTCGACTTTGGATATGCTAATGTGTAGTGCTGAAGAAGTCCTACATGTTTTATGCCAGACGTATTTTTGTATAAAATTTGCTGGCTTTGAAATATTTAAAGAAGTTTTCTAGGCTAATTAAGGATTGCGGAATCACGATATGTTACCAAATTAGTGGTACTTAGAGCTGGGCTTTATGAAACTGTGTTGATAACTCTTAACTTTGAATTGAAGAAACGTTGAACATAGTTATGAATCTCAAAATTAATTACGTTAGATAAATTATTAGGCCTCGAAACAGGGTGATAATTAGCAAACAACGTACCCTTGTGCTCCGTAAAAATAAGTACAATCATATGTAGCTTCCAAAAAAAGGCGGGAAGTAGCTTCTGTTAGAGATCAAGATAAGGAATATACTTAAGTAATTTTTTTGACGTTTTGCTGACCGTGAATCCGAGAATATTTATCTCAGTAATAAACCAACTTGATGCACAACATTTTTGTTTTACAATAAGCTTATTTCGTGTCTCGTGCACGAGACGGCCACCTATAGGTGTGATGATACCAGAGGCTGTGTAATGCAATTTTGACCTCCTGATGATGAGCACATGTGCTCGAAACATGTAGAGGCATGAAATAAACTTATTTAAAACAAAAATTTTGTGCATCAAGTTGGTTAATTACTGAGATAAAAATACTTACTCCATGTTGCAGAGTCCTTCTTGAGCAGCTAACTGGTTTGCAGCTAGTCAAGAAATTCCCCGCATTTCACGGAACCTGAAGGTTCATTACCGCACTCACAAGCGTCCGCCACCTGTCTCTATCCTTTGCCAGCCCAATCCAGTCCATATACCCAAATTCCACTTCCTGGAGATCCATTCTAATATTATCCACCCATCTACGCCTAGGTCTCCGCAGTGTCTCATTCCCTCCGGTTTCCCCACCAAGGCCCTATACACCCCCCTCTTTTCACCCATACGCGCCACATGCCCAGCCCATCTCATTCTTCTCGATTTTATCACCCGCACAATATTGGGTGAGGAGTACAAATCATTTTGCTCCTCGTTATGCAGTCTCCTCCATTCCCCCATTACCTAGTCCCTCCTAGGTCCAAATATTCTCCTCAACACCATCTGAGATAAATATACTTAAGTAAAAGTACAAAGATATTTCTTGATCGTTTAATAATAACACTTGAAATGCCATCAGTGTTTTATGACTCCAGTTCTTGCAAACTTTAAGCAAATGTCATCATTTGAATGTGCGTATTTTTATTCTGTTTCAAAAATTTCACACACATTTCACATTTTTCCACTTCACGTCGGTTTGTAATTACGTGACTAATACTAATTAAATTCATGTTTATTCATCCTACACGAAATGATATTGCATGCAAAAAATAAATTTGAAATAAAATTGCATTCTGGGCTTCTATTTGCAGATGTTTTAACTCCACGAATTAATTTACAACTATTTGAGCAGTTATATTTTATATTAATGTAATGTGAATATTTTATGTTGTTGGGTGTAACTTGGCAATTTTGATAAAATTGGCTCCTGATTATTTTTACTTGACAAATCCATCATATATTAAAATTGATCGGATATCCTGGAAAGACCATGTCAGCATTATGTCCTTCTAAATCACTTAAAAACCTAATGCACACAGATTATGTAGGCAACGTAGTGATAAAAATGTTCATTCTGAAGCCGCTGTGTACTCATGTAATTTAAAAACGCGACTCTCATTATATTTGTATACTTTTATGATATGTATGTGACATTTCCGTCAGATCGCTGCATGACGTGTCATTCCCACGTGACGAATTCATACGATTACTGTATTACTATATTACATATAGTGAAATAAATATCAGATTTTGGTAATCGTAATTTATAAGCGAAAGACGTTTACGTGAATAGTCATTCACGCGCTATTGCACGTGGGGAGGCACACACACACACACATACACATACACACATGCTACGTACATACATACACATACATGGTACATACATACACACAGTCATACACATAAATACACAAATGCCTAATACATATATACATACATACATACATATATACACACATGCTACGTACATACATACATGCATACATACATACACACACATGCTACGTACATACATACACATACATACACACACAGACATACACATAAATAGAAAAATGCCTAATACATACATACATACACACACTTGCTACGTACGCGCACACACACCCACACACACACCCACACACACACCCACACACACACACACACACACACACACACACCCACACACACACACACACACACACACACACAAACTTAGCACCAGCATGACTATATCGAAATATATCTTTTTTGTGATACAAGAAAACAAGATTGAAACATTCCAAGTTTCTTTTAGACATGCGTGTCAAATGTGCTTTATCCTAGGATTAGAGCTTTAAACTTTTTCGAAACTCTCTCAAATAATCGCGTCCTTATATTTTATACATTCGTTGTTTTGTAAAGTTATTGATTATCTCTGTTATGTATTTAACCCTTTAGTGACTCTAGGGTTTATTAAAGCACAGCGCAGCACGTATGGGTAATATATTTATTGTTCACTTGAATGTATTCATGACTGTACGGTGCACAAAGGCCAGCATCAAGTAAATAATTAATGGTCCGTACAGAATCCCCAAGGCCGGCATTGAAGGGTTAATGCGTATTTCGGACCTCCCAGTTTCATATCTCATTCCGGACATCTGCTTAACTTCATTTGAAATTAGTTGTACGGTTGAGCATTCCCTTCCTGCCAAATTCCAGGGGGGAGACCTCAAATTTTCCCACCATCGCTTGAGTACACATTTCTTGCCGTGCTAACATTTACATTTTGTAATCTCACCTACTAACAGCGTTACTAAACGAACTACAAATAACTAAAACGCTCTCGATTATCCTGCCATCTACCGCAAACTTCAGTTACCTGTGACGACCCAGAATATCCGCTCTAAAATACCACGTAAAGGTAAAGGTAAAGCAGTCCCATTACAGGCCTGGACAGGCCCAGAGGGTTCCAGGAAGTTAAGGCGCCCAGATTTCGTGACAATGGCACAGGATGGTGGTAGGTTGTCAGTCTTACGTACCGGCCGCCTTTACCCCCAGGAAATACTCCTGGTACTCATTTCTGTTGGAGGCTGAGTCGACCCCAGGGCCATAGTCCGATTGGAAGGATTTTATGTCTATGAAAAATCCACTGACACCAGCTGGGATCGAACCAGCGACCTTCCGATTTGTAGTACAGCACCTTAACCACTGTGCTACCGTGGTCCCCGTAAAATACCACGTAATACATTGTAATTCAGGAGGAAAGTTCAATATTTTTGGAACTGATAGTGTCGGTCATTGTGATTTGAAAAAGCTCATAACGATCACGTGTCTTATTCTGAATGGTTACCGAGATAGAGCTGTTTCAGTTTACATGCAGAATCATTGTGAATTGTAATAAAGAAAGCGAAACTAAAGTGCTTTTTTATTTTTTGCTGACCGTGCATCTCAGTATAATCTTAGTAATTGACTAAATTACTGTGCGGGTGATAAAATCTAGAAGAATGAGATGAGCTGGGCATGTAGCGCGTATGGGTGAGGAGAGGTGGGTGTATAGGGTCTTGGTGGGGAAACCGGAGGGAAAGAGACCACTGGGGAGACCTAGTCGTAGATGGGTGGATAATATTAGGATGGATCTCCAGGAGGTGGGATGTGGGTATATGGACTGGA
>Ga0123354_10020928_pt1 | contig 10297 bp, 5 predicted proteins | sample TergutLab28metaG_2_FD_97872 | JGI IMG/M metagenome (GOLD analysis project Ga0123354, IMG submission 97872) | Labiotermes labralis P4 segment gut microbial communities from Petit-Saut dam, French Guiana - Lab288 P4 | ecosystem: Host-associated > Arthropoda: Insects > Digestive system > Gut ...
GCCTAGAGGGAATTTTTTGGGGGGGGGGGGGAAAGGGGGGGTTTAGGGTGGAGGTGGGGGGGGTTGTTTAATTTTTTTTAAATGGGGGTTGGGGGGGGGGGGTGGTCAACTTTATGTCCAGGCTGTTATACTTCTGGTAAAAAAGTTATCGGTACACATTGGTGAGGAGGTTAGGTGCCACAGAGCCAGAATGTGTGTGTGGATAACAGTAAAGTGTATCTCTCACTGAATGCAGTAGTGACACAACCCAAAAATTGCCCATTTGGAGTTAATACTTCGATTGAGCTCGGAAAGTAACGACTACATCCGACAACACCGGCGCACTTGGTAGCTGAAACGTACCCTACTTGGTGCCATTATTGTCGGTTGTATACTTTTGAGCTGAATCGTAGTATTAACTGGGCAATTTTTGGATTGTGCCACTATTGAATTCAGTGAGCGATATGACTCCTGCCTGTAACCTGAACACCATTCCTAGGTTTTTCAGTCTGCAGCATCGTCAATACAGCGACATTGCCTCTTGAGAATAAGTCGAAACATGTAGCAACTCACACTGCTAGATTATTACTTGCTACTGCATGAATAAAAGTGTTCATGAGACAAAAATTTTCCCATCTGAGTTATATTTAATGCTAGGAAGCTCACACAAATATCTGATCACGACTGTACATAAAACCTTTGTAAATAACCTAATTGTAATAAGATGCACTGTCAACAAAACACAAAAGTGTGCATACAACGTTGCCAACTACTCATATAACGCTGTCAACTGCGCATACAAAGTTACCAACTGCGCATACGTTTTCAACTGTGCATACAACGTTGCCAACTTCGCATACAAAGTTACCAACTGCGCATACAACGTTGCCAACTGCGCATACAAAGTAACCAACTGCGCATACAACGTTTTCAACTGCGCATACAACGTTTTCAACTGCGCATACAACGTTGCCAACTGCGCATACAAAGTTACCAACTGCGCCTACAACGTTGCCAACTGCGCATACAAAGCTACCAACTGCGCATACAACGTTGCCACCTAGCACTGACTAAATGCCATCTGCTGGTTATAATGTGTTTTGTGGAGCTGTAATATAATACTGAAACAGAAGATTGTTTATAGAGGCCCGCCTTCCAGAATGGAAAGTTAATATTTGAACTACTCGAAGGACTGAATGTGATGTAAGGCCACTTTTTGACATCACTATAAAACGTCACGTAGAGTAGAAGGTCCCCCACCTCCCTGGTTTTCATCGAATTCCCTACCTGCACTTGTCTCACACACTCATGTTTATGTTTGTACCCCGGCTACCTAATCGTATTCACTCGTCGAAAATATAAAACAAATCCACTTACTGAATCAAGTTTCTTGAAAGTTAAGTACCTTACGAGATGCTGTTAAAGTCAAGAGTGACAGTATTGTTCGTATCGACAAATAACACGGCCAGAAGGGAGAAGAGTATATAGAAGGGATCCTACAGAATCGGATGCCAGGTTGTCGACGGGATAGGGCTGACCCAGGATAGGATCCACTGAATTCTTTGTCAGGCAGAAGGAGAATGATTGATCGAGTGAGCGACCAGCAGCTTTCGAAGTAGAACTCTCCTTCATGCATGTTATTTTACTTGTATAATATCACTACTGCAAGTTCACTTTCTTTGATTATCTCCAATAATCTGATAGAAATAGAACTAAAGCTATCCCTTTACAGGCCTGAACAGGCCCTGAGGGCTCCAACATCTCCAAAGATTTCTAACAATCGGCACATTAGGGCGACAAATTTGTCAGCCCTAGCACTGACCGCCTTTACCCCCACGACATATTCTCATTTCGGTTAGAGGCTGAGTTGACCATAGTGCGGCCTGAAGGATTATGTCAATAAAAAATCCAATGATCCCACTGGGAATCGAACACGCGACCTCCCAGCTATAAGTGGAATGTGTCTCAACCACCTGCGCCACTTCATACCCCCTGGTAGAAATATGTACATTAATAAAACAGATGACTTTTTTTTTAATGTTAGGCTACATGGTTTATCTACGTACGCTAAGTTCTTATTAATAGTGCTACTATTTGGAAATATTTCTGCGATTACGATATTGTATAAAATTCACAATTTTTATTATTAATTAAAAATATGACACAATGTTGAAAATTTCTCATCTTCTTCATTTGAAATATGGGCAGACTCTCCAGAGATTTCGAACTACGATATGCAGGAATTGATTACTACTGACTAACATGTATCACTGCTGTAGGGACATGCCATACGCTATCTGTTAACAGATTAGTGTACAAACTTGTAATATAATGTAATGTGAATATAATGTCGTCTTGTACTAAGAATTAGCCCCTCTTTCCGTCCATAAATACCTAATTCTCTTAAGTCGGCTTACGTTATGTAATTTATTTTAAAACCACAAATTTGCAATTTTCAGATTTCTTGTGTTAAAATAATAGCAGAAGTTGAAAAAAAAGCGATCTCTTCTTATTCTGAACTTTCAAGATTCCTGGCAAACCCCATTCTGTCAGACTTTTACCACAGAGTACGTAAAATCACCCTACTTTACAAATTTGGTACATAGTGAAGGTCGCATGGAATAGAAAGACGAAGTAGAAATGGAAATGTGTAGAAATAAAAGGCGGAAGAGGAGAAATTGGATTAAGATTTCTGAAATCGAAGAATTATTTATAATTCGTTAGCTGAGCTTAAAACTTTCGAGATCTAGTCTAACAAAAATTCCAGTTTGCAACATATAAACCCCTTCTTTTTCCCTTTCCCCATTTTCTCTTAATCCGAATGAAAATTTAAACATCTGCAAGCTTCCCCCCCCCCATCCTTAAATTTTCAAACAAGTACTAGAAAGACCGTATCTGCAATGAAATAAAGGCAGGAAAAACTTCCATTCTTTAATTAGTAATTACATGAAAATTTAAAAATCCCTCAGCCCACCATTTCTTTACACTCTGCATCGAATTCATTTACAGAGAAGCTTCTTCGAAACTACGGAGCAGGGGGGGGGGAGGGAAGGATATTTGAGGGGCCGTAATGGTGCTTTCAGAGATAATGTGCCAATGCAAAAGTAAGGTATAGAGCGAGATTTTGTGCTTTCTGGTACTAAAATGAAGATCGTTAAGCCGTGCCTAAAAAAAAATTCACGTTGTTACACTTTGAGACTATAAAGTCAAATTCTTTCTTGTGTTATTGGTACATTTTTGTGACTGTAAGACTGGAGGCTCTTGCAGTGGTACTGTTAAAGATATATGACGCTACCAAGTGGTAGATAGGTTTACCAGTTCTTCGAAGTATTTGGTGCCTTCATCTTTAGGGTTTAACCATGAATGTTATATACATGAAAACGACAAATTTCCTTATGCCAATGTGAAAAGTGACATTCATACTATATATTTTTTATGTTTTCCATCCTGACGTGTTGTACCATATAAATACAACACGTCAGTCGATAACACAACAGTTTATTTGTATACAAAAATAGTATATTTTGTCAGGGCGACATGTTTCGACCTTATAAGGTCATCCTCAGGCCCTCCAAGAAGACAGATCCAAGAGCTGTTTATGTTTCATTGCATGTGAGATCCAAAATGCTTACAAGGTTTTGTTAGAGAAGTGTAAAATACATAAGCCTTATGTATTTTACACTTCTCTAACCAAAACTAGTAAACATTTGGGATCCCACAAAGCAATAAAACATAATCAGCTCTTGGATATGTCTTCTTGGAGGGCCTGAGGATGACCTTATAAGGTCGAAACATGTCGCCCTGACAAAATATACTATTTTTGTATATAAATAATGTGTTGTGTTATCGACTGACGTGTTGTATTTATATATTCATACTATAGTCAGCGTGTCATGTTTCGATGTTATGTGAATACTTGTTAATAAAGAGAGCAGAATAATGCAAGGGTAAAATGGTGTTTCTGTAAATATTAATTTGCATGCAGAAGCAATATTGGTCCAACAAATACACACAAACGTCCCAAAATTCGAACATACCGGCGCAGCTAGATACGGATAACCCTGAGAATATTCCGGGAAGAAGGAGTTGGTTACGAAGATGAAGACAAGACAAGACGCGGCAGTTCATGCTATTTTTCGCATGGCTTGCTGGGGTATGTGGTGTCATTCGGAGTTGACGTTCCTTCGTAGGAAAGAGGAGAAATTATTGCTGCAGTCAAGATGTTGCATGCTAACTGTCTCTCTCACAAACTTCACTCTCCCATTATACGAGATGTAAGCTGTTACCTGCAGTGTAATATTGTACACAGTGTGTGTGTGTGTGTGTGTGTGTGTGTGTGTGTGTGTGTGTGTGTGTGTTCAGCAGTGGCATCTCTTAATTTTGAAGGGAAAAGGCGTCACTTTCGGTGTTCAAACACACACCTGTAGCGTGTCGAACTTGGTAATTTACTGAAATTACCTCCAATCATATCACTTAAGTACGTCTATGACCGACCCTGGGTCCCATCCAGCCTCCCGTACTCTGGTTACCGGTTCTCCTGCTCTGGGGTTATGCGGCCGGGGCGTGGTGTTGACTAGCCACTCCATGTAGCGACGGTGTCGAAGAATGAGTAGAGGTATACCTCTACCCTCCCTCTTTGGGCCTTCATGACCCGTTCTAGGGTAATCGTTAACTTTTACGTCTTTTACCTCGTCCAGACTGGCCCCGAGGTCCACCCATCCTCCTGTACGATGGGGACAGGGCTTAGCGCCCGGAGCATGGTGTTGATCACCCACCCCTTTCCAACGACGGGGTTAAGAATGAGTAGAGTAGTACCTATACTAACTCTCTGTGCCTTTATGCCATGTTATAGGCAAACTTTATGTTACGTCGGTGACTGGCAATTTTTCGATGCTCTAGTTTCCTTCCTTGAAGTACTGGTTTCATTCCTTCTTGAAATCCGCGACAGCAGAAATCGGAATCAAGCCGCACTAAAATAAATACGTACAGAATTGCCATATTGCATGCTACCCTTACCGCCTTATCCAACAGCTTCTGCTCGAGCAAGGCAGCAAGACACGCTTCTGGTCTTCCCCCAACCTCTCAACCCCTACGATAAATTTCACCTTGCAAGCTCTTCGACCACGTTCCACGGTAATTAGAAGATAGAATGAACTAATTCCTTGTGTTACGCAAGGTATTAGGTGGTCACAAACGTGACTGCGAATATGACTGTCTTGTGAGGTATGACAGCCCGTAATCTGATAGACAAGTACGGACATTATTAAGGAGCCTGCTACCACCCTCTGTCGTTTAGAACCTTGAAGAATTCCTTCTGCTTGGAAGGTAGAGAGACGGCAGGTCGTTCTGAACATCGGTATTTATCTTCCCTGCTACAGGAAATATCCCAGAAAAAATTATGTGATTGGATCAAGAGCGTTTAATATAAGACTTCAGGAGCAACTATTGGCTTAAACCTGTAGATGGGCTAGGCGTTTTAGTGTCCTCGGGATCCTGCTGTAATACAGGTGTATCAGGGTTCTATCTTCACTTTTTTGGGTCTTTCTAACTAGAAATCTTATCAAATTTGTACTATATACGCGAACAAAAACCTAAAAGCTTCTGCAGTTTCCTTGCTTCCCTTTAAGCGACAGAATTGTTTGTAGTCACGAATGGCACAGAAAGATATGAGCAGTAAGGTGCAGTAAGAAGTACCTGTGCTGCCTCAGTCAGTATTAGATTTTCGAACTTTGACTTAAATTTATCTACTGTGCCTTACTCATTTCGTCGCAAGCGTGTTTATAGAGCGAACTTGGTGGTTTAATTCATTACATCGATTCGATGTAAACATTTTCTGCAAGAAATGTGATTAGACACGGAAAGTGTCAATTTTTGCAATTTCAGGGGCTGCATAACGTAAAATACACATGTCTGTGTTGTAAATAACATATATTACTTGTTTACTGGCTAGACAAATGTTGGAAGAGAATAATTTCGATTTCTGGCAGAGCAAAAGAGTTTTTACCTCTTCTACAAAATTTCTAGACCAGTTCTGGTGCTCACCCAGCCTCATATTCAGTGAGCATGCGGGCTATTTTACAGAGGGTAAAGCGGCCGGTGCGTGAGGCTAACTACTCACCTCCACCCAGTGCCACAGTTATGAACTGGTGGAAATATATATCTGCTCCGCCTATAGCCTGTGTATTGATGGCGTGCACAAGGACAACTTTACATTTATCTCTGTGCAAATATTAAGAAAGATACATGCAACGAAGGATTTTTCTTTGAAACTTGTGAAATTTCTTAGGGCTTGAGATTTGGGGGTTCTCACTTCAGAGGGTACTAGGATACCACGCTATTATATTTCCAATCTTAATCGTAAAGAAAGACGAAGTGACTCTTCCGTTTCTCTTCACATTCTGTGTTGTTTCTCGACAAATTATATTGTAATCTCCTTAAGAACGAAAGGGGAGAATCTCTTCCACCCTTACCACATCCTTCCTGACAAGGAATGCGTCATGCTTACTTGCATCGTTACCATACAAATTAAAATACTCCAGATGGTCGCATGGTTAATTTCTGGCTAATGAATTTTCATGAATTTTGTACCGCATCGCTTTTAAGACAAGCAGTAAGGCGAATTATCCAAAGGAAAGAAAGTACGAAAATATTCTTCGTGTAATTTAATGTGTGTTTGAGAACAGTCTGTCGTAACGCCACAAAATGGGGAATTGCTTTGTTCTTTCAAAGTGTCATTAGAACTAAACTTAATACCCTGTTTGATATAAAGAGTTATAGAAGTATTTATCGCGGCACAGAGCGCTGTATTTGTTTCCTTCCGCCCACCTACACCATTCCACTCACACGTTACCAATTAGGTGCAGACGGTACAGGGCGACCCACATTTCAGCACATTCTGCTACCAGGTGATTCGGCAATGTGACTATAACGAATTGTGCCCGAGGGGAGTAGGTGTACACTGCGTCACTCTGAAGATGTTTTCGCATAATTGTTAATCTACTCTGTTTTACGCGCAGTTCGAGGTTATGCGTTAACGCCTGCTGCTTACATCTTATTCGTTTGCTCGTTAATGTTAGGGATTTTAATTTGGAATTGGTGAGCGTCTAGCAGATTACATAGGCGACATTCCTATGTCCCTATAATAGTGCCAAGCATTAAGCGTAATAAATATAGATATAGAAGTAGATAAAGATATAGATATATATATATATAAATATAGATACGGATTCGGATATAGATATAGATATAGATAGGTATAGATACAGACCACAGCAAATGAATATTAGCGCGAAGCTCGTAACTAAAATAACTGAAATTGAATAATAAATTAGTCGTAGTAATAATATTAACAACAACAATAATAAGAAACCAGTAACGATAGGGACACCTGGAACCAACCCAACACCTGGAACCAACCCAACACCTGGAACCAACCCAACACCTGAAACCAACCCAACACCTGGAACCAACCCAACACCTGGAACCAACCCAACACCTGGAACCAACCCAACACCTGGAACCAACCCAAAACCATTCAGAAAATATCTGAAGAACATAAGTCGAAAGCACGACGTCAAGGAACTGAAGATAACAACCATACTGATGATTGCGCCAGTGGTTCGGAAAGTTCAAATTTTGAAGTACAAGACATTTTTCATCGGATATAGCATTACGTGTGCCATATACCTTTACTGTAACCGCAGAACAGCTGTAAAATTATATACCCTAGAAACATGATTTGTTTCAGGTACGTAAAATGTAGATGCCCTGTATAAAGGTGATTAATAATAATAATAATAATAATATAAAACTGCTGTCGTTAAAATAAACGTAATTTCCATTTAAAGTTAACTGCGACTGCGAGGTATTCAACTTGTGTAATTAGAATCAACTTTGCAGTTGGCTTAGACGTCTGTTTATTAACTTAGTTCGCTCTCTCTTTTCGTTACACTCTGATAGACTGTAACGCATGAAAGAACCTGACAGATTTGTCTCAATGCTACTGAAAGACTGAACCATTAGGTCAGGTGCACTGAAACGGGTGATTTACTTGCCATAAATTGTGTTAAGTGACCTCAGGGCACGAACTTTATGCAGGTCACATCACCAGCACCGCTGCTGACACCTGTGGTCATACGTCATGCGTCCAGTTAACGGGAACTCCGTATTTCTGCCCTTTTTCATAGCGTGTCATAGTCCCATGTCTGCTGCCATGTTTACATCTAAGTGTTTTTCTTGTCTACAGCATTGCAGTCGGTATTGTGTAGTGGTTTCTTGCATGATTGTGTGATGTACGTCATTGCGATACATTTTGCAATCAGAATTCCTCATTACCTATTATCCTTGTGTGCCTCGTTCAAAGAAAATTGTGGCTGAAAACTTATCGCGTTTATTCCAGTTCAAGGACTTTTGAGAATTATTATCAGTCCCCACTGATTTTTGTAACTTATATACCGGTGCGCAGCGATTGTTATAACATACGTACCGGCGCGCAGCTATTCTTATAAATCACGTACCGGTCTGCAAAAATTCTTACTGCTTATATACCGATCCGCAATGATTGTTATATGTACCGGTCTCCAGCGATTCATGAATGAGCTACCGGCTAGCAGATATCGCTAAACTACGTAACGGTTCACACACACATTGTTGTGTTGTAATGAAGTTCGCAACTTACAGTATGTGGTGAAAATGAGTACAAGAAATTGCATACCTCTCATTTCATTCTTTGTAAGTGGTATGTAGAACAATAGGTTCAAATTAAAAAAATCCCGGTGGGGACGAGATTTTCCGCCCGTCCAGACCGGCCCTGGGGCCCACCCAGCCTCCTGTAAAATGGGTACCAGGTCTTTCCCGGAGGTAAAGTGCGGCCGGGGCGTTCTGCTGACCTCTCACCCTCTTCTAGTGCCGCGGTCATGGAAGAGTAGAGCTATACCTCTCTATAACTCTACCCAACCTCTGGGCCACACCGGACCTGTAACGGGAAAACTTTACCTTTATCTTTTTTATCTAATAAAACCACTGCCTGTCCATTTCCTGTTTCCTCTTTCATCGTTAATAGTAGCTAATTCACTAGTACGTAATTCTGCACGACCAGCCTAGATCACCATGAATTTTTATACCATCCTCCAAAAATCTGAAGACTAGTGTTTTATTCTCTGTAAAGTACACGTAAGAACTCATAGCATATGGAAAATATGCTCAGGGGCTCCAGAATTAATGTGTGCCTTGCGCTGAAGAAATATTTTGTTTTTCCTATCGAGAGACAAATCTCTTTCTTCCATTGTGAAGAATACATAGAAATTTTGCCTGCGATGTAGGTTTACGTCAACATTCAGGTACTTCATATTTCGATAAGATGTAACGTATTGTAATTTCAAAATATTTTGTGTTTCAGAAAATGACTGGCATTCTAAGCACGCTGGATATTTGACCGGAAAATTTATTTAACAATAAAAATTGCTTTATTTTGTTAACCCTCTACGAATAACTTATGCATAATTTATGCTTAACCTGTTTTCGTTCCTGGGCCAGTCCTTTTGAGATTTGTGGTGGAGGGCGTAGCACAAGGAAAGGCTCTTCTCCGAGTATTTTGGTTTTACCCAATCAGTTTCTTTCGACCTATGCTCCATTCTGATCTACACGTTGCTCTTAACAGTAGGACAAACGGGCGGAACCTGAAAATAAAAAAAAAAATTGTTTTCGAAAATCGTGGATCATTGGCTAGAAAGTATATTCATGTTTTTTTCCACGTTCAAAAGTTCCGAGATCCTCTTTTTAAACTGTTCAACCCTAAAGAGCTTTCCTATGTTTGACTGGAATGAAGCCACAGGATTGTGACTGCTAAACTCTGACGTGAGAATATAACTTGAACATTACGTCTTTTCGTCTGATTGAGTCAATGAAAGATGGCTTCAAATGTTCACAACAACTAAAGAGCGCATATTTTTTTTTACTCTGACGAAACACTGTGAGCGATTAGGCAGCTTGCAGTAACACCGACAACGCACAGAAAGCATTTACCCTCGTATTCTCCCCGCAACTGCCCGAAAAATCAACGTTTTTTTACTTTTAAAAAAAGGAGCATTTCTTTGATGAAAAAGTACCGCAACTCTGTCGAAATGTTTCATACCGAAGTGCAGCTGCCGACTTGTCACATTCTTCTGTTTTTGCTGGTTGTGTTGAACTTAAAATGAGGCAACTTTTTGTTTATACTGCTTACGTTACGGGAATCCTCCACCCCCCCCCCCCCCTCTTATTAAGATTTCCCCTTTATAAAATTTTTTTTTTTGTTACTGTTTTTTTTTTTCCAAGCACA
>Ga0123354_10020929_pt1 | contig 10297 bp, 7 predicted proteins | sample TergutLab28metaG_2_FD_97872 | JGI IMG/M metagenome (GOLD analysis project Ga0123354, IMG submission 97872) | Labiotermes labralis P4 segment gut microbial communities from Petit-Saut dam, French Guiana - Lab288 P4 | ecosystem: Host-associated > Arthropoda: Insects > Digestive system > Gut ...
CGAATTGGAATAAGAAGGGAACGGTGAGGGGACAGGCCGGACGGCGGCAATGGCGCTGCCATACGCAACGGCCGAGGCCGCCTGGAGCTGAGGTGCGATCTGATCTGTCAGGGCGCAATGACCGCCTGGGGGTGGAGCAAGCGGGCGATACTGACCAGGGTATCGGCAAAGGTGAGCGGCGAGGGACTGCAAACCACATCCGGATCCAGGAGATGCACCCGTCCGGTACGGACCGCTTCGATGGCGGGATATTTTTGCCAGCGCCACTTTTCTTCAGCGCCGACGCCGTGTTCGGTCCCCATGACCGCGATGATGATCAGATCCGGATTAAGCGTCATGACCTGCTCCATCTTCACCGCCCCGGAACGCAGATCGCCGGCGACGTTGATCCCTCCGGACAACTCGATGTAATCGTTGGTAAACGAACTTTTAACCGAGGAAAACAGAGGCTGGGCCCCGACCTGGAGGAAGACCTTGGGCCGAGGTTGGCCGGCAACGGCCCGGCGTACCGCCTCCACCTTGCGCCTGGCCTGGGCCACGATCGCTTCGGCCTGCGCCTTTTTGCCCAGCACCTGTCCAAGTCGCAGGAACTGGGCGCATATATCGGTGAAGGCGGCCGGCTGCCGGAAAATTTCCACCTGGTAGCCCAAGCGTTGCAATTTCTCAACCTGCGGTGGCGGGGTCAGATTGCTGGCCAGGATCAACTGGGGCCGCAGGGCAACGATCTTCTCGATGCTCAGCTCCTGCACCGAGCCGACCTTGACCGCATCGCGGGCCGCTGCCGGCCGGTGGCAGTAGATGGTGTTGCCGACCAGGCCGTCGCCCGCTCCGAGCAGGTACATGTTTTCGGTGAGCAGGGGGCTGAGGGAAACGATGCGCTCATACGGCTGCCCCGGTCGCGGGGCGGTCCGCGCTGTTTGGCCGGCGACCGCGACAAGCAAGAGTGTCGGCAACAGCCAGGCGGCAACAGCCCGGATTCGCCATGCGGCTAGGCCACATGCCGCTTCCGGACGACTCTGCTTCATATGGAGGACCAAATGGGAAAAAAGAGGGCAGGAAAAACGAAAGAACCATCCACGATCAGATGATATCGTCGTCGCTCAGATCTTCGTCCTCGTCGATTTCACCGTCGAGTTCATCCTCGCCATCGTCAATATCGTCAACATACTCATCGCTTTCTTCGAATTCATCCTCACTGTCCGGTGAAATTTCCGGTGTCGAACTGTCATCCAAGGCGCGGGCAGCCTTCGGGATTTTCGATTCCGGCAGGACGAATTCCCGAATTTTTTCCACCTCGTCGGGCAGGAGGAGGTCGTTCTTGCAAATCAGGCACCCTTTGATGTGTTGATCGACAAACTGCATCATCCGGGCCGGCGCCATGGTTTCCTGCTTGACGCGGAGATACCAGTCCTTGATCAGGCGTATCAGTTGTTCACATTCCATTGACTATCGGGACGTTGCTTTTTCGTCGCTTTTCGGGTTTTCCACCGGCACTCCTTCCGCGTAAGGAACAAGAAAGAGTTGTTTTTCCGAAGGACAACCGGTAAATGTTCACGGGAAAAGGAAGTGGAAAGGGCGCTGGTGGCTCTCCCGGACTTCAAATCCGGTGTGCCGGGTGAATAGCCCGGCAGGTGGGTTCGATTCCCATGCACTTCCGCCATTCTTCCTGTTCCCGAAAAGTATCCACAGCACTCTCCGGCATTTTCCGCCCGGAAATTACTCATCCGGCGGACCCCGTATTCTACCCTATCCCGGCAAACGAAAAAAGAGGGAAAGCGTGTTTACGAAAAAACGTTTTATATTTCATCTGATTGTCGATACGGCCCTGACACGCAGGCCTGCCTCTGACCAATAAAATCGATCGCGCCCCACGCAAACAAGAAAGCCGCTGTGGGCGATATCCAGCGAGGCGGACGACCGTTGTTTTGCCCGAGCCTCCGGCCTGCGTCCCCCGGACTCACGGATTGCGCTGTGATGCCGCCGTGCACTCAGCCCAGGCCATCCTTTATCCGGAGAAAGCAACAGCTTCCCTTGATCTGTTGATCAGAATTAAGGCATAATATAGTTGGTGCTGTTTTTCTGCCCGTGCACGACTTTCGCGTTGATCCATCATCCCCACCATGGCGAACGGGATGATATGAGGCGTTTCGGCCCTGATGTCGGCGCCTGTTTGCACGTGGCGCTCCCAGTCATCAATCCCCATCACCGCAGGAGCCACTATGCAACAATTTGGTTCGACAACGATTTCGCACCCATCGGTTGTTCCGTCTGGCCCCCAGTCAAATCTATTGGACACCGTGCTCGCCTTTGCCGTTGTCCGCTCCTTCCAGAAGGACGAATCCATCTTGACGCCTGGTTCGGCAACCGATGCCGTCTTTTATCTGATCGAAGGAGCGGTGGAGGTTGGCTATACGGAACGAGCCGATACCCGAATCACGGTTGCCTTGATCGGTGCGGGTGATTTTTTTGGAGAGATAGGTTTCTTCGACGGCGAATCACGGGTGCGGGACATCCGGGCCGTGGGAGAAGCCCGCATCGCCATCTTCAGTTCCGAAGTGATGGCTACCCTGCGGGCGCAGCAACCTGAACTCTTTACCGATTTCATCCTGCTGCTCACCAAAAAAATCTGCGACAAATTCCGCCGGATTGCCGGAGAGAGAGAACCGATCGCAGGATATGCCGGCTCCCTTTCCACCCGGCACGCCAGCCGCTATACCGAGGCCAAGCCGTTACCTGCCCCCTTGGTGCGCTCCGCCCACTGGCACGATATAGTCAGCCGGATGGAGGCCTTCAAATCCGAACTGTTCAACCTTTCTCACCGGCTTCAAAAAACTGACGCGGAGGGCAAAGAGGATCTGGAAAGCGAACTTCGTTGCCACGATATCCTCGGCGAACTCAACGCTTCCCTGTCCGAGTTTGACCAGATCATGGGCGGCAGCGGCTATGAAGAGGTCATGTGGGGGTACGTGTTCAAAGAGATCTTTCCCTACCTCATGCGCAGCCGCTTTGCCGAACGCGCCTATTTCAAGCCTAAAGGCTATGCCGGCGATTTCCTCATGATGGAGCACATCTACCAGGACATCCCCAAGGGTGAAGGCAAACTCGGCGAAATCATCGACGCCTTCTGCCTGCAGCGCCCAGGCTCCCAGGCCATTCGAGGACGACGCATCCTGCTGCGGGATGCGCTCGCGCGTCTCAGCCACGCCAATGCAGCCCGCGGCGCCACCACCCGGATCATGAACCTCGCCTGCGGCCCCAACCGGGAACTCTTCGATTTTCTGAGCGACTGCGAATACAGCGACACCATCGAGGCCCTCTGCGTCGACATCGATTCCGAAGCTCTGCAATACACCAATCAATACGTCAATATCTTTCCTCACCGCGCCTCGATCCGGCTGATGAGCGAAAATGTCATCAAATGGGCCATGGGGCGGGCCAATCATCATATCGAACCACTCGACATTATCTACTCGGCAGGGCTCTGCGACTACCTCGATCCACGCCTGTTCCGGGCCTTGATCACCCAATGCCATCGTTATCTCAAGCCTGGCGGCACGCTGCTGCTCGGCAATTTCACCCTGTATTCCGACTCGCTCTTTCTCGACAAACTACTGAAATGGGAGCTCATCTACCGGAACGAAGAAGATCTGAGAGAGATTTTTGCTCCAACTCCCTTTGGTGAGAACATCACGGTCATCGTTGAACAGGCGCATGTCAACCTGTTCGCGATGGCCACCAAGAATTGAACGAGCGATGGAGCTGCCAGCGGCCAGCGCATCGGCAGACTGCGTCCAAGAACTCCATGCCCTCTTCCTACAGAGGACCGAGGTGTGTCTGTGGCTGGGCATCGTGTTCTTTGCCGTGTTCTCGATTCTCGATTACTTCCATAGCCGTCTCGTCTTCGGACTGTTCCTGACCTACCGCCTCTGCTATATCTGGTTCCTTGCCGCCCTCCTCCTGTTTCTCCGGACCGCAACGGGCACGAGGCATGCCCGTTGCGTCATGTTTGCCGCCCTGCTGTCCGGCACCTTGGCCATCTCCCTGATGACCGTCGAGCAAGGCGGATTTGTTTCCGGATACTATGCCGGCATCCTCCTGATGATCGGCGGCGGATTTTCCGTCCTGCCCCTGAGCGCCGCCCAGGCGCTGATCCTGGGCGGCGCCATGTACCTGGTGTATGTTCTCACGGTGATCATTGGCATCTCCCCCATCGATGAGCAACAACTGGCAGCATTGATCAGCAACAGCATTTTCTTTTTTTCCCTGGTCATCGTCACCTCTATTCAATGCTACGACGAAATCCAGACAACCATCAGCTCGCTCCGCGCCCAAAAAAGCCTTCAAACCCTTCATGCCGAGTTCAAGCAATACACCGATGATCTGGAGGCCCTGGTGCAGCGGCGGATGGAAATGCTGGAGGAGTCCGATCTCAAATTCCACGACCTCTACAACACGATCCCGGACCTGGTGATCCTGATCAACCTGGAGGGGATCATCTGCATGGTCAATCAACACGGCGCCTCCCTGCTCGAGCGGACTCCGGAAGCATTGGAGGGCACGCCGCTTTCTGACCACGTCCACCCGCAGTTCCGCCCTGTCCTCGCTCAGGAGATCTTTGCCCGCCTGCACCGGAGGGAATTGGTGCAGGGCCTGCAATTGCAGCTGCGACCTCCGTCAGGCCGCGCCATTGAGGTGGAAGTAAGCGGAAGCCGGGTTGAACTTGCCGAGCAAGTCGAACTCTACCAGCTCATTATCCGCGATATTTCCCAAACCAAGCAGATCAAACGCCAGGTGATCGAATCCGGCCAACTGCTCGACACCTCCCGAAAGGCGGCCATCTTCGGCCTGGCCCGCCTGGCTGAATGCCGCGACGACAACACCGGCGCCCATCTGCTCCGCATCCGGGAATACACCCGAATCCTCGCCACGGAACTGGCTGGAAACCCGGAGCTTCGCCATACTGTCACCGACCAATTCATCGAGAACCTCTGTTTGTCGTCGGTGCTCCACGACATTGGCAAGGTCGGCATTCCCGATACTATCCTGCTGAAGCCCGGCATCCTTTCCCCCGAGGAATTCGAAACCATGAAACTCCATTGCCAGTACGGCAGCAATGCCCTCGCTTCAGCGGAGTATGACGAGGATGATCCCGGTTTTCTCCGCATGGGCGAGGAAATCGCACTCTACCATCACGAGCGCTGGGACGGGACCGGCTATCCCGAGGGACTCTCGGGGATAACCATCCCCCTGGCGGCCCGGATCGTGGCAGTTGCCGACGTCTACGATGCCCTGACCACACGTCGCAGCTACAAGCCCGCCTTCCACCACGAGCGGGCGCGAACGCTCATTATCCAGGAAAGCGGCCACCAGTTCGACCCGATGGTCATCAACGCCTTTCTGCGCCGAGAAGACGACTTCAAAGCCGCCAGACGCGATCTCCTGATGCAGGCTGGACCGCCACTTTAACGAAAAACGCCATGCACACACTTGAACAGTTCACCCAAGAGTCCCGGCAACTGCATCGCCAGCGGGCCGCCTTCATTCTCTGGGCCGGCATAATCGTCATCCTTCTCTTCTCGCTCCTGGACTTTTTCCTGTGGCCAGCCCATTTTCACGAATTGTTTTGCGACCGGATCGTCGCTATCGGAATCTGCGGCATCCTGCTCGTCATCAACGACTACGACCGTGCTTTCCGCCTGTCCCTGGTCATCGGCTTTTCTGGATACCTAACTGTCGGCGTCGTCATTCTTCTGTCCGTCTTCCGCTCGGGAGGACTGACATCACCCCATTACATCGGTCTGATCGTCGCCATCGTGCTCTACACGGCGCTCGCCCACCTGACCGTCGGTCAAACCCTGGTGAGCGGCTTGTCGCTCACTGCTCTCTATGCCCTTTCGATCTGGCTGGCGGAGCCGTTGTCCCGTGATCAGGGTATGCTTCTTTTCAACAACCTGTTTTTCATCGTCTGCTTCGTCCTCATCGCCGCTACCCAAAGCTGGACCGACACCGCCGCTCGTGGGCGGGAATATCAACTGCGGGTGTCAGAAAGCAAGACGGCCGAGGACCTGGCGCACCAGGCGGACAAGCTGGAGAAGGAGGTCCAACGGCGCGTCAAAGCCCAAAAGGTGAGCGAGAACCAATACCAAGCCTTGTACGAGGCGATAGCCGACGATGTCGTCTTGCTGACGCCCCAAGGCAAGATCATACAGGCCAACAATTCCTATATCCGCCATTTTTCCGGCAGAGCCATCCAGCCTGGCGCCCTGTTTTTCGATGTTGTCTGCCAGGAGGATCAACAAGTGATGCGGGATGCCTTGGCCGATCTGGTCGCCACGGACAAGGCCTTGACGCACCTTCGCCTCACCCTGGTCTCGATTCAGGGGCAAGCCCGGGAAACCGAAATCAGCGGCGCCCTGCTCCGTCGGGGCGAGAAAATTCTCGGCGCGCAACTGGTCATTCGCGACATCACGATCCGCAACACCTTGGAAGCGCAGCTTATCGCCTCGTTGCGCAAGGTCAGGCAAACCGAGAATGCCACCATCATGGCCCTGGCCAAACTCTCAGAATACCGCGACATTACGCCCGGTCAGCATCTGGAGCGGATTCGGGAATATTGCGTCACCCTGGCCACTGAGTTGGCCCGGCGCCACCAATTCGCAGCCATCCTCACTCCCGCCTATATCCAGAATATCTATCAAGCGGCCATCCTCCACGACATCGGCAAGGTAGCGGTGTCAGACGCCATCCTCGCCAAGACCGGCCATCTTAACCGTCTGGAGGAAGAAGAGATGCGCAATCATACCTTAAGTGGGGGCGATGTGATCAAGGTCATGGAACAGGAGGCCATGGGAAGCGGTTTTCTTGCCCTGGCCAGAAATATCGCCTATTTTCACCATGAGCGCTGGGATGGCCAGGGGTACCCCTACGGCTTGCAAAAGACCGAAATCCCCCTTGAGGCCCGCATCATGGCCCTGGCCGATGCCTACGAGGAATGGACAGCAACGCTTGATCCCAACAATCGACTATCCCACGAGCAAGCGGCAGGGGAGATTGTCAGGAATTCAAGCCATCAGTTCGATCCGATCATCGTGGATGCCTTCGTGGTCTTAAACGAGACCTTCGACAAAATCAGGCGCGAGATGGCCGAGCCGGCTTAACCAACAAATATCGCTCCGATATTTCGCCACCTCAATGCCCCTTGCGACAGTCGGCAATTCCCCAATATTTCGCTTGCCGTTCGCTGGTATATACACTAAAACCATACAGAAACAGTGAATCAGCGCACCTGGAGGAAAACCGTTTTTCCGGTGCGGGCCTTTTGCCTATCCGCAAGTGGATGGCGGTTTCCCAACGGAGGAATACTTACTGTATGAAAGAAAATACGATGCGTGCACCGCTCCTCAAGGCGGGAATTGTTCTTCTGGTTTTCGTTCTGCTGGCCTACCTGACCAGCGCATCCCCTGAAGCAGGCCTGTTCAGCGCCATCGGACAGATCATCATCGGGGCTTTCCGGCTGGTGCAGTGGGCCATTGCCATGGTCATTGGCCTGGCATTCTGCATCGCCTTTCTCATCGGCATCTTTCTTTTCGCCGTCTCCCTGGTCAACAGGGAAACGGCCGCCTCCATGTATCAGGCTGTCACCAAGAGCGTATGCGCCTTGTGCCAGCCGATCTGCGCCCGGTTTTCCTCCCGCTTCGGCCAATGCAAGGAAACATCAGCATCCTGCTCGGCTTCGCCGTCCCTTGTGACAGCGGCGGCAGTTGCCCCTGATACGAGCTTCAAGGAAGAGCTGCAATCCATTGTCGCCGGTGAAGTGCGCAAGGTAGCCGAAAGCCAACAGGTGCTGAACGATCAATTTGCCGCGCTCGCCGGCAAGATCCAGGCCATGGAGGATAAAAGCGCCGACTTTGCCTCGGCCGGTCAACTGGGCGCCATTGCTTCCGAATTGACCGCCTCCGGCAAAACCCTTGAGACCGTTCAAGCACAGGTCGCCACCTTGGAAGACAAGATCGGCGAGACCGTGCAGCAGCTTCAGACCACCACCCCTGAAAAAATGTTGGGCGATATTCCGGCCCGGTTGCAGAAACTTGAGCAACCCAAGGAGGAGCAGCCCGCCTTCTTCGATCCCGCACCGCTGATCACATCCATCGAGAACTTGCAGATGGAAATTGAAGAGCTGAAAAAGAAAAAAAGTTCCAGCAGCCCGGCCAAAACCAAGAAAAAAGCGTGAGCCGGACGTCTTTCACGCGCCCCTGTCCGCTAAAGCCGCCCCGTCCATGACGGGGCGGCTTTTTTATTGCGTTTTGCTCGCATCCTGCCGGGGCAGCAGTTCCTTGAAGTACTCGATCGAGGGGAACGCGCAGGAATAGCTGACTCGCTGACGGCTGCTTGGACGGGCGACAAACAGCGGATAGGCCAGCCCGTATTCTGCTGCGGCGGCCAACACCTTCTCGGTGTCGTCCACCAGCAGGGTGCGGCTTTTGTCGAAATGCAGCAATCGCTCCAGCCGAGGCCAGAACTCGGCCTCCTCCTTGGCCCGCCCGATCTCCTCGGCGCAGACCACGCGGTCAAACCAGGCGCCGATGGCCGTTTTCTCCAGCTTGACGGCCAGCGTGCCCGGATGGGCATTGGTGATCAGGTAGAGCTTCTTGCGACCCCACGAACAATATTCCAAAAATTCAATAACATATGGGTGCACGCAGATCAGGTGGTTGATCCGCAGCTTCAACTCCAGCAGATCAAGCCCCAATTCGCGGGACCAATAGCTCAGGTCAGACCAATCAAGGGTGTGTCGCACCCGGTGATACCTCTCCAACAACTGCTCCTTGGCCGTCTCGATCGGGATGTCGTGCAGAAGGCTGTAATGTTCGGGCACATACTGTTCCCAGAAATAATCGTCGAAATGCTTGTCCAGCAGGGTTCCGTCCATATCCAGGAGCACGGTTTCGATCCTGTGCCAAGGGAGTTGCGGGACGATCTTCTCGCACGGGGCGGCATTCATGGCGGCCATAAGGATCATCCTTGCAGAAAAGCCAGCGTCGATTGAATGCCGGCAAAGACGTTGTCCCGGATGGCGAGCGGCACAACCAGACGTTGGTCGGGTGTCAGCCGGACGGAAGCGGCGGCGCGCCCCCTCTTTTTTTCCACTTTCTGTTGCAGCAGCCCGAAGATGCGCGATGGATCAAAGGGCGGGTCGGGCACGAAGGAATAGACCAGTGCATTGGGTCCCTGTTCGAGCTTGACGATGCCAAGCGACCGCAGCCGCTGCTTGAGGCCGATGATGGCGGCCAGGTTCACGGCTTCTGGCGGCAGCGGGCCGTAGCGGTCGATCAACTCGGCGCACAGATCGTCCAATTCCTCCTCAGTCCCGCAACCGACCATGGCCAGGCGGCGATAGGCATGGTATCGCTGGCTCGCATCCGGGATGTAGCTGTCCGGCAGGAAGGCCGCTACCTTGAGCTTGATTTCAGGATCGAATGCATCCGCCGGCAGCGTCGCCTCCCCGGACAAAGCCTTGCTTTTCAAATCGGCCACCGTGGCCTGCAGCAGCTCCAGATACAGATCATACCCCACGGCAGCGATGTGGCCCGATTGCGACACCCCCAACAGGTTGCCGCCGCCCCGGATCTGCAGGTCGTTCATGGCCAGCTTGAATCCTCCGCCCAGCTCCGAACAGTCCATCAGGGCGCGCAGGCGTTGCTGGGCATCGGCTGTCAGGTGGTCAAGGGATGTCACCAGTAAATAGGCATAGGCTTGACGCGAGGAGCGCCCGACCCGGCCGCGCAGTTGATAGATGTCGGCCAGCCCGAGATGGTCGGCACGATTGATGATGATGGTGTTGGCGTTGGGAATGTCCAGCCCCGACTCGATGATGGTGGTGCAGACCAGGACATCCAGTTCGTGGTTGATGAACCGCACCATAATCTCTTCCAGATGCTGGCCCGGCATCTGGCCATGGGCGACGCCGATCCGCGCCTGAGGCGCCAGGGCGGCGATGGTGTCGGCCATTCGATGGATGGACTGCACCCGGTTGTGGACGAAAAAAAGCTGGCCTCCCCGTTCCATCTCCCTGGTCACCGCTTCGCGGATCACCAGAGGGTCATGCTTGGCCAGGAAGGTCTTGACAGAACGCCGCTGCTGCGGCGGCGTCGAGATGACGGAAAGATCGCGGATGCCCAACAGCGACATTTGCAGGGTTCGCGGAATCGGCGTGGCGGTCAGGGTGAGCACGTCCACCGTTGCCTTGATCTTCTTGATCCTCTCCTTGTGGGCCACCCCAAAACGGTGTTCCTCGTCG
>Ga0123354_10020930_pt1 | contig 10297 bp, 5 predicted proteins | sample TergutLab28metaG_2_FD_97872 | JGI IMG/M metagenome (GOLD analysis project Ga0123354, IMG submission 97872) | Labiotermes labralis P4 segment gut microbial communities from Petit-Saut dam, French Guiana - Lab288 P4 | ecosystem: Host-associated > Arthropoda: Insects > Digestive system > Gut ...
ACTCGCCTAGAAGCTGCAGAAATGCGCTTTCTAAGAAGTGTTACGGGATACACAAGGCTGGATAAAATAAGAAGCGAAGTCATAAGAAACGAACGAGAGATCTCTGTAATACAAGACGTGAGACTCAAATACAAACAAAACTGGATCAACCACCTTGAAAGAATGGACAACACCAGATTCCCGAAACATGCCCTCAACTACAAACCTCGAGGAAGAAGAGATCGTGAAAGCCCCAGGAAACGATGGCAATGAGTCGATGCCGGAACAGGTCAAACGACCTAATCCATGGAGGAAGATGATGATGATGATGATGAAATTCATCCTTTTACAGGAAACATACATTCTAATACATGAGTTAACGGTATGCAGTGGGGAAGTTCTAGCGTTGCTTTAATTTCTGAGAAACTTGCCGTGTTTCAGCCATATTATGTCTATAAAATGTATTAGTGTAATAGTTTCAAATTCACTAATGCATGTAGAAATATCCACATAGAATCCGCATTGTCTTGCAGCGTAAAATCACCTCGCAATGTCTATGAACTTCTTCTCTTGTGTTCTGTGACTCTCAATTTTAAAAGATGCTTGACAACCCTGAATTAATTAATTAATTAATTACGTGTGACTTTTTAACTGTTCATCTTCTCCAAATTTTTATAGAAACACACAATTTATAACCTTGTGCACAAGATTTTACTCTTGGACTCCCCTTTTTATCCAGGTGAATTCAGTATAAAAAAGAATGTCATTATTTGTTTTCCACGGTACGTACGAGTATCGTTTGGTGAACCAAGTAACAGAGAAGGAGATGAGCAGGTGGCATGTGATACACATAGCTGAGAAAGCAAATGGGTGCAGGGTTTTGGTTGAAAAGCCGCTTGGAAGATACAGGCGTAGATGAGAGGATAATATTTAAATGGATCTTATTCCGGGATAGCTTAGTCGATATAGTGATAAGAATACAGGCTGGACGTCTGAGAAATAATAGTTAAAATTCCAGCAGTTGAGTGAGGTTTTTTTATTCTGCGAAATGTCCAGGCTTGTTTGCATAAATTGTGCTGCTGCCCCACTACTTTTTCACATGTCTGCGTCACAACTGAGGCAATTAATATACTGAGAGAAGAGCTTTTATATTCCTGTTGATACAATTACTTATCTTATCAATTACAGCGTCACTGCAGGTCCCACTCCATCTTCAAATCTGGGGCGGCCAATATTTAGCTTCGTCCCTGGAAACAGATGATAACCTAACAGCGACGAATTCCCTTCATATAATCAGAAATAATATAGGTTCTGTAGTTATGAAAATATACATCGTGTAAACATATTTTCTGACCAAAGCTCGTGTTAGGTACAGGGGTGCTGATAAGTTCTTAGTCCGACCAGGAAAGAAACAGGCTATATTCCCCTCATTTTATGGAACTTGGAGGTTCATTACCAAATTCACAAGGGTCCACTACCCGTCCCTACCCCATTCAAGCCTAAATTTCCCATAAGAATAAATGCAAAGCAACGGGCATGCCTTCTCGAAACATAAATCTTCTACAACCACTGTAGCGTTAATATAAGAATCGCAGTCAACAAGTACATAATAAGACTTACTTATTTACCTACTTACTTATCTAATTACTTACTTATTAACTAACTTACTTACTTACTTAGTAACTAACTAACTTACGACTCACGTACTTATTTACTTACTTACTCACTCACTCACTCACTCGCTCACTTACTCACTCATTCACTTACTTACTTACTGACTCCATGGAGCAGAAGAGTCCTTCTTTTGAAGCTAACCGGTTCTCAGCTAGTCAAGATTTTCCTTGCATGTTATGGAAACCTAGGTTCATTACCGAGTTCTCAAGTGCCCGCCACCTGTCCCGATCCTGAACGTACATGTAAGACATGTGAATTTATGATGTACGTCGAAAACCTCCTACATGTTCCGGCCACCTTTCGTGGCCATTTTCAGGGAGATGCTGTGCGAAGGATGTGTTACAAAGGAATCACAAACAATGTATTGATATAGAATATGAAGTTTTAATTGACACAGTGCGTACTGCAGACACTACAGCACCACCTTCCTTGGATGATGCTGCGAAGCAAACAACACACGGAACACTCATTACTCCAATCAAATTTAACACAAATAATTTTATCTGTATTTTATATTTTAACATACATGGGGTGCTGATAAGTCCTTAGCCCGACCAGGAAGGAAACAAGCTAATGTTTCTGTCAGAATGGCGTGAATTTCTTTCGGCGCCTTGCCTTACAAAAAAATAAAAAAACTTGACGACAGCTCGCGTCTCGATGTTGTTGAAATCGCGCGCGTCCCTGACGTGCTTCCGAGCTTGTTTCCTTCCTGGTCGGACTAAGGACTTATCAGCACCCTGGTACTTTAAACCGTACATTTAAAAGTTAATATTTTACGTTTGTACATTGGTTTGAATTTCTGTAACACAACTTCGTATAACATCTCATTGAAGATGGCCACAAAAGGTGGCCGAAAAGTTGAAGAGATTTTCAACACATATAAAAAATTCACATACTTTATATGCAATTGTTGGTTTTATTCTCACGCAGTGGCTTATTTTTGCTTGAAAAACGATTTCTAAAAACATTATAAATAGACGATAGAAGTTCTTTGAATGATCTTCTTGTAATTGAATAGCACGCCGTCTAAAAAAAAGTTATAAATTATTATCATATTCTGACGACACTGAAGGTACAGGTGATGTAACAGGCGCCTAATTAGGACGCGCTGTCTCATCGCTTGATATCGAAAGCTGGTCTGACTGAATTTCTAAATGCTGAATTCTAATTTAAATTTAACTCCAAAAACGACACTTCCTTAATATTTTTTATTGCAATACTTACAATTAAGCCCATCTCAGTGGCCGCGCGTTTTAAGGAGTAGAATTGAGGCCGTTCGCCTGCTGAGATTTTGGGTTCGAATCCCACCGGGGGCATGGATGTTCATCAGCTTTGAGTGTTGTATTTTATTAGGGCCAAAGCGACAGGCTGATCACTGGTCAGGAGGAGTCCTACCAACTTTGTTGTGTCGTTGTGTGTGATCTAGAAACCTCATGAGTGAGGAGACCATAGTCCGCCTTGTCCGCAGCGCCACAGGTAAAAAATAAAAATTTCAATCTTAATATTTCAAATTCGCATAAATTACAACGTTGTGTTACAAATTAAGGTTCTAAGGAAACACGATACGATGGATATCTCAGCTCTACAGTTCTGTTTTCTACATGCGAAGATTTATTGGATCTGTGTAAGAAGCTACAACAATAGAGGCTCCTGAGATTTTAAGGCGCATAACTGTGAAGTACTGTACGATGCTGACTGCTGACATAGAGGAGAACATACGGACCGCCATAAATTCACATTGTTACTTGTTAAAAAAGAAAGCCATTTCGGATCCGTTTCTTATCTTGTAGTGTCCTTTGTTGTCGGAACAAGAGATGACGTGTTTGCAGGCTGAAGAGCTGCCAACAATACAGTCAGTCACACAAAAACGAGACACCCATACGTCATATTTGTTTAGAGTCTAGTTGCAAAACTCGGGGCTGTGCCGAGAAGGACAAAGCCAATATAAGGGATTTCACTTATATACGTAATTTGTAAACTTTTCCAGTTTTATGTTACTGACGATCACAGTGTCTGCGTGTGGCTTCATGGACAGACCATAGAACTGGTTGGAGGGATCCATTCCCACTAGCGAAAAGGTAATAAGAGGGCGTTTCTTTTGTATTTTGTTATTCTGCTTTAGTGGAGGTCTTGCGATGGAGTGATTCCATCTGACTATTTGTTGAGCTTTCAAAATTCGGTAGATATATCAACCAACTGCTTTAGCATTAAAAGCGTCCATGTCCTGCACAAAATATATTCATATTTCTTGTGATTCTTACAACGAACCGTGATTAAAATAGGTGCTTTCACAAAACGGCGAAAAGCGACTATCAGCTTCGTCATATCTATGGGTATGTCCGACTGTCCTTCCGCAAGCAATAACTCAGCTGCAACTGGACAGATGTTCATGAAATTTGATATATCAAAATTTTTGGAAACCTGTCGAAAAAAATAAGTACTATTAAAATCTGACAAAAATAACAGCTAGTTTACGTGAAGACCAATATGATAAACGAAAAGAAATACTTGTACAGGCCTGGACAGGCCTTGAGGGTTTCAGAAGAATGAGGTTCCCAGGTTTCAAGACAATCGGCACATAAATTTGTTACGGTTGTCTGTTAGAGGTTGAGAGAAATATTGTACCAATGAAAAATTCCAGTGATACCACCAGGAACGGAATCCGCGACCTTCCCGCCTGTAGCTCAGTGCCAGTACCATCTGGGCCTCAGTGTTCCCCCGAAGACCAACATATATTTATGACATCTCACTAAATTCTTCCTAGAACAAGAAATATTTCACAAAAATATTTTTGTAAAAATTAAAACATAAACTTCATTTTCAATTTTTTTTTCTAAAATCGTGCCATTTATGAGACAATGTGAAAAATTTGGTAGAACCAAACAAACAACAAAAAACAATATAATGTTGCGCAGAAAATATGCGATTTGTATGAACGATAACTAAGGCAAGAACTCGCGTGCAGGCACACACACACACGCGCGCGCGCGCTTTCATAATACTTTTTTTTCACTGCAATAATGGTAACGCGAACGCGCCTCAGTGCTACGTACATTGCCTGTCGTGTTTTGTTATAACATTAACAGACTGGTCTTTGCAATGGAGATACCATGTGCTCACTGTGAGTTAAGAAGCGAAATATTTTACAATACGGGGATGAACTACAGCCTTTTACCTCGCGAGTTCTCAGGAGATTATTTGCTGGTCTTTGCAGTGGTTGCTAAGTTTCAAGGTCTGACCGAACCTTGTGAGATTTGGGGCAGACAAAGGGGCACTGAAACAGGGTTTTTTCCATGTACTTTTGTTTCCGTCTGGATCTAATATTCCACCATTCCCGTCTTCATCTTCAAAGTTGCCGGTAAAGGAGCGAAAAGCGGTCGATGCCTCAGGAACTTCTAGCAAAATTGGTAGACTTTTCAAATTCGTGGAACCTCGGGGAAGAAACTTACTTCAATTGGTTTACTGAAGAATAAAATCCAACTAGATGTCACTTATTACTTCATTATGCTTATGTTACGCTAACATGTTTCGGACACCATTATGCCCATCATCAGGAGCTCTCGACGGTAGCGTTCGTTACCACACAGGGCGTCTGGTTCTCGAGTTGCTGCTGGTTGGGAGTTAAGTGCAGGCAGGATGGATGAGTGTCCGTACCGAAGGTTGTAACACGTGTTACAGCCTTCGGTCCGGACACTCATCCATCCAACACGTGTTACAGCCTTCGGTACGGACACTCATCCATCCTGCCTGCACTTAACTTCCAACCAGCAGCAACTCAAGAAACAGACGGCCTATGTGGTAACCAACACTATCGTCGTGAGCTCCTGATGATGGGCATAATGATGCCCGAAACATGTTGAGCCTAACATAAACACAATAAAGTAATAAGTGGCATCTAGTTGGATTTTACTCTTCAGTTATCAAGATGATGCACGGTCCAATACACATCAAATTACCATTGGCTTAGTTTTTTAAAGAGTTAAGTTTGCAAGAAATGCCGAAACATAACGTAGAGGCTGAAGTTACCCTGACCTTTCGACACTTTATGTGCTTCGAATGAAGCATTTCCAACCGTACTTGTTTAAGCCAACCAGAGACACAGCCAAGATCGCTGTTAGACTGCAATAACTTTATGGCGATTTGATGAACTTAAAAAAAATGGGGTTATCATGTTTCCTATTGTTTCAGCACCAGACCTAATAATATTCTAAAAGGTTTATGTTAATTTGCATAGTTTATCAGACTAACACAACTGCGTTAAAATTATTTCTTTAATTGAACGTTATATTAATTGAAAACGATATGGAGATTGAGTTTAAATTTGTTGTTTTGAATCTGGTTTACCATGAATAAAAAAACACAGCGACATGTGCCATAAACAAGAGCCTATGCAAAAATATCGCAGGCAGATTTAGCGTAGGGGAAGTTGATTCAACAGCTAAATAAAAATGATTACGACATTTTCATTTACAAATAGTATTCTATTTTTGAAAGTAAATTATGTTATATTGTCATAATAATTGGGTTTTAGATTCAAAGAGAAAATCAGCTAAACCATCGAGAAACAACTAATGCAATTTAGGTTCCGTTATAGGATGTATTTGCCATCGACGTCAGCAAAGTTGGGTCGAGACATTACGTTCAAATATTGATCGTGACACTCGTCACAAAAGCTGAACGTGTTGCTTCTTTCAGATTATTTTATCTCTTGTAGCACATTATTCACATAACAAATGTTAAGGCAACTTGCCGCTGCCATTCCTCGGTGTATTTTCTTTATTAATAAGCGATATAATGACCATTTTAGTACGTCAAATTACATAGCGCAAAAGTTCAGCGAGTTCTGAATGAGACGACTTATTGAAAGTAGCCATCTAAGCCTATAGTGAGTTAGTAGTCCTTTATATATCTGAAGGGAAATATCAAAACTAAGGAAATCTTCAAGAAATCAGGCATTTGGCCCGAAATTTCGTTAAAACATTTCATGACAGTAATTTAGTCTAATCGAAATTTTGACATTAAAATTTTCAGTATACACACGTATGTACCAAAATAAATAAATATTGAGCCTCCATGTTCGAGGTCAAGCAGTCCAGTGTGTTAGATTGGTTGTCCTTCAAGATGGAGGCAATACGATCCTATGAACTGAAAAGCATAGCATCGCAGAATACTTAAAAATAACAGAATCTTGTGTTAGTTAAAGATTCTTGCCTATTACGTAGGTTTTATAGCGTCTAGTGACAGACTGAAGAAGCTGTATTAAGAAGAGGATCTCATATACTCTGCTTCAGTAACCAAAGTGGCATGCAGCGTACCAGGGACAGAAAAATAAACTCAGGTAAGCATCACTTAAATAAGTGAATACTGCACTAAAATATAGAAAAACTTACTGTATTAGCTTTATAAAATGTTACTTGTCAATACCTTTGCATAATTACTATTCAGCCTATTGTATGTTAAAAAAGGAGACATTTTGGACAAAACAAAAAACTAAGTTTTAGTCAGAGTCTAGGAGAATTATTTATACCGGTGTAAATTCAGACGTTTAGCAGTAATATTTAGAAACATTTACGGAAAAAAAAAATCTTGGTCTACTATCTTGATACTTTTAACACTTTAACAGAAGGAAATGAAGTCTTATTTCATCACAATCCTAATCGAATTTAGAGCAACATACACATAGGTGTTAAGATTTTGAAAAAGCTCTCTTTTGGCTATTGCAGGGTATATTCTCAGTAGTCTCTAGGAAAAACTAAGGGAAAGTGAAAAAAAAAGAGAAAAACTTTACCACACTACGCGGGTTCTACGATCAGAAATGGGTAAATGTAACATACACATCCAAACTGTCACTTCTGCATGAAATATTCTTAGCAACATGTAACAAATCCGCACAACGGACATGTCTGGGAGACCCATGTTCCGGCAAACCGGACTTCACGATTTTTCATGTCTTCTTTTAAAACCCTTCCAGAATCACAGTAAGGAAACAGCAAAAAAAAAAAAATTCAACATTAAGAAATAAAGATCTGGCCTTACGCGAAGGACGTTGTGGTATTGACCATCGTTAAGTTCAAAAGCTGTAGTTTTTTAATATCCTGATAATCAAGCAAACATTTTTTTTCTTTCTTTCACTGCTAACGTATCTTTCAACGTTCTAACCAAAAAGGTTACATGTAGATGTCAATTTTTACTCCTATATTCGGTAAATTCTGTTGTCTGTTTTTATACATCAAAACTTTTCTTCCATTCTTCTGAAAAGTACCGTGGTAGTACCTTGAAGGAGACCGATACTTCCTACTTCCAGATCCTTTTCCATTCAACATAAACTCCCCACAACCTTCAGCACTCCCTAAACGAAAATGTGCTTGAGTGAATAAAAAATCAGTCAATAGAAAGAGAGACGCATAATGGATGTGCATTGTTCCGATGGAGCACATACAACGGTCGTTGTTTACCGTTTTGTGTTTATTGTACCTACAGAGCAGCGTAAATGAAATCCTACCGAACATCAGAAGTGAACCGAAACCCTCCCCGTCTTCACTCTGAAGATTTCTTCATATCTTCTTCCTCGCTATTAGTTCTTTTGAATAGACCATATTCTGCAATAAATCAGCTTGTCTAACGTCAGGAAGGAAGGAAGGCGTATTTCTCAGCGTCTAGATATAGTATGTAATCAACTCTACTTTAAAATATCGATTTCAGCTTTGTCTCTGCCTTGCCTTCCATGTCTTGGCTTATCAGCTAACGAAATGAAATGTGAAGCCAGTAGGCAAAACGTTCCACTGCCAATGTTACGAATTTATTTTTCAGGGAAATTTAGAAAACTGTTTCTTCAATATTTTTTTAAAATTCTTATTGCAACACTTAGGTCCCCTAAGTACCGAGATATAAAGGTAAAGGTAAAGTGATCCCGTTACAGCCCCAGTGTGGCCGAGAGGGTGGGTAGAGATATAGCTCTACTCTTCCATGACCGCGGCGCTAGAAGGGGGTGAGTGGTCAGCAGCACGCCCCGGCCGCACTTTACCCCCGGGGAAAGACTCGGTACCCATTTTACAGAAGGCTGGGTGGGTCCCAGGGCCGGTCTGGACGGGCGGAAAATCTCATCCCCACCGGGATTCGATCCCGGACCGTCCAGCCCGTAGTCAGCTGCTATACCAACTGAGCTACCGGGCCCACAACTGCCTATATATAAAGAGTATTAATGTACAGATGACGATGAAAAACTGAATGAAAGTTTGCGACTTATGTAAGAAGCGACTTCTCAGATCAGACGCTACACTATTTGATACACCTTGTGGAACTGTAAGTGATTCTACAGCGGCTCATGGACGAAGCTAAGGCAAAACATACGTTTTACGGATTAACCTTTAAACGCTTAATGTCAACTATAGTTGACGTACCGCACCACTAACCTCCAAAGTTGCATTTTATACATTTATTCAACAAATACAGGTACTGAATATTATAAACATGGTATATACTCTCCGTTTTTTTCTCTTCAAAATGCAGTTTGTTTCATAATTCTAACATATTTGGTTCCTGTATTATTCACATTTTATATACAGTGTGTGTTAAAATTTAAAAAAATCATTCCGGCGCCAAAAGGTTGAAGCTCTTGTCTATTTCTCCGTCACTTTACTCCTCTACTTTGCGTTACCAACAACAATAATTCTTCCATCTTCCTCTGCCCCTTTCCCTTTCTGTTTCCCACCCGACGTTGTTACGTCACCTGCAGATATGTGCGTTTAAAATAAAACTTTCACTACTTGAAGGAATGAGCATTCGTTCCAAGACGAAACTACTAAAGATGACATCTCTTTGTCGGAGGAGAAAAAAAAAATCTGAAAATTAATTATGTACCAGTCTCACTCTACCGGATGAGCTTGCGAATTTTTTTGAGCAGCATGCGTGGTCATTTACTGAAAATGACTAATGGAATGACTGCATTTGCTATCGAAGTACAACCTGTTTGGTCTTTTAAAATTTGTGAAGCGAAATATAATAAACCTCTCGCAATGTCTCCCTGCTTCTGAACTGATGTTTACGTTAATGTTTGAGAAATTTCCTCTTGTTTTATATCATCACGAATCTTATTGACTGCACTTAACTGCGCCCTGGCAGAGTAGTCGGTGTATTGATTAGGTTACTGACTCGACAAAACGACTTTCAAGCTCCTTCAGGGATACGAAACTTTTCTCTTCTCCAAAATTCACAAGACCGCTCTGAGGCCTACATAGCAGCCTATTCCATAAGTACCTGGATTCTGTCCAGGGGCAAAAGCGGCCAGAGCGTTTTGCTGACTTCTCACTCACATCTACTGGCGAGATTAAGAACGTGTGGATTATAGTTATATCCCACTACACCCTTTCCGGACGTCGAAAAGGACAACACTTTGCTCTCGCCGCAGTAAATTACTCTTCGTGTAGGAGCTTATCCTGGGTCAAATGGAATAAACTAAAACTAAACTCCGTGGCCTTAGTCCGCACGCGAACTATACCGACTGAGCGGCCGCCGCCGGTCAGCGAAGTTAGTGCCAACTTTTGCGGATAGAGAGGTGTCACGTGGTCAGCGCAACGGGTCCCCACAGCCGTTAATCTCTGTTTTCTAGACCTGGAGCCGCTACTTTTTTCATTCAAGTAGCTCC
>Ga0123354_10020931_pt1 | contig 10296 bp, 4 predicted proteins | sample TergutLab28metaG_2_FD_97872 | JGI IMG/M metagenome (GOLD analysis project Ga0123354, IMG submission 97872) | Labiotermes labralis P4 segment gut microbial communities from Petit-Saut dam, French Guiana - Lab288 P4 | ecosystem: Host-associated > Arthropoda: Insects > Digestive system > Gut ...
AGAGGCTCTTTCTCCCGGGGGGGGGGGGGGGGGGTAAGGTGGCCGGGGCGTTAGGCTGCACCCTCACTGCCAGTGCCGGGGTTAAGAATGATTTTAGCCATGCCTTCATGGCACACGGACTGTGGTAGCCTTTACCTGTATTTTAGAAAATATCCTTGTTTTAATAGTGGTGTGATTCTCTGAATTCCGGTGTATCGTGGCCTTCACCGAACACTAATGTAAAGGCTTTTATGTCCTTGACTTATGCTGTAAAGGTTTATGAATTTGCGTCTTCATTTTTTCCTTCAAAACGACCCCCCGTATCACAATAAAAAATTTGTGGTCTTGTTTTGAATCAAGGCTTGTGTGTGTGTGTGTGTGTGTGTGTGAAACTGTCAAGTCTAAAACTACCCCCCCCCACCCCTCAACTTCTGCGTGTGTGGCAGATTGCATTGCAATTTATATGCGTTTCTTGGCCAATGGGAAGTGGTGGGAGGTCTAGCCTATGTTTTGTAGGCGAATTTATTCTTATCGTTCGGATGTTAGGCCTGCATACGCTCATTTACTCAAGTGCCTATTCAAACATAATGACTTTACACTCAGACTTTGTAGTGCTGTCTAATCTGAGTGGAGAAAGTGGTGCTGGAGGAGGTTTTGACGGATCAACCTCGGTTGTCCAGTTGCCCCTTTCCCTTCTTTGACCGGTGCTGCTCTCATGTCACTGCCAATAGAATGTGACATGAGTGACTACAGGTACTGACCGATGGAAATGCTGTTCGGACCTAGCTCATAGATTGATTGTTTGAAGTGTCTTTGTTATCGCGTGTTGTAAACATGTTGGTTTTTACGAGACACGGCGTCGATGTCTGAAACGACGAACGCCTCTTAGATTTTTTTTTCTCTGTGGCGCTGCGGCCCAACGCGGGCCAGGACCTCCTCATTCTTGAGGTTTCTGGATCACAGTCGGTAGGAACGAGTGATCAGTTCGTCGCAGAGACCTCTACCTGACAACACACAACACTCACAACAGACAAACATCCATGCCCCCGGTAGGATTCGAACCCACGATCTAAGCAGGCGAGCGGCCGCAGACCTACACCTTAGACCGCGCGGCTACTGGGACCGGCAACGCCTCTTAGATATTCGAGTAAATTCAGAAGGTGTGATACCACTGTGGCCCTTGTACTTCGTTACCTGCGGCTGTCGTGTGTAGAACACAATTAATTTCAAATTAAGCGTTTGGCGCTGTAATTATGTGTGTAACGAACCGTAGTGACTAGGGGCTCATTCCGACTGAGACTCAACATTACGGATGCAGTTGCAAATGACGGCCATGTCCGTAACTGAGGCTCTCTGCGAAGACCAGGAGGTCGATCCTAAGGCAGTCCGTGTAGGATTTGTGGTGGACAAGTGGCACTCGGATAAATTTTTATCGAGTACTTCCCCATTCCCACTGCGCCACAAGACGGGAGGATCCTGTTTCGATTCCCGGTAGATGCCTTGGAAATTTTTCAAGTGACCTGTTTCTTCTGTTCGCATTCAGTATGTCTGGGGTCCACTCAGCCTCTAACAGAAATCTGTACGAAGGAATTTCCTTGGAGGTAAGTGCGGCGGGCGCTTAGAGCTGGAAGCCCAACACTTCGTCCCCCTCTGACTCTTCATGACTTGTTACGGGTAAACTTGTATTTCCCTATTCCCCTGTAAATTATCACTGCGCGTTTGCTCCATATTCATTCTTCTGCCATCCGGCTTCGGACAGTAGGCACGTAAGAGCTTGCATCTCCAAGAGACATAATCACGTCTTAACCCAACAGTAAACAAGTTAAGGCATACTATGTCAGTGCAAAACTAATAACATCGAAATTCCTAACGAAAAACACCAAAATGAAAATATATAAAACGATGATAAGACCAGTCGTTTCGTACTCATCAGACTTGGACTTTAACAGCAAAAGATGAAAACAACGTACGCATTTTTGAAAGACAAATACTAAGGAATATATTTGGCCCTGTCAATATTGACAATATATGGAGAATACGAAACAACCTGGAGATTGATAAATTAATAGAAGGTGCAGATATAGTGAGATTCATCAAGGCACAAAGAGTCAAATGGCTGGGGCATATTCAAAAAATGGACCAAGCAAGACCAACTAGGAAGCTACTAGATTGGAAACCCATGGGAACTAGACCAGTAGGAAGAACAAGACAACGATGGCAAGAGGATGTTATGGAAGATCTAAAAAAAACCTGAAAGTTAAATACTGGAAGGAAACGGCAAAGGAAAGAAGAATTTGGAGAGACTTGGCTGAGAAGGCGAAAACCCACGAAGGGTTGTAATGCCAAATGGTGATGATGATTATTATGATGATGTTGGTGATAAACGAGTTAAGAAATATGCGCATGGCGTAATAGGCGTGTAGCTTCCGCCCTGGAATTGCCTCTGTATTTTCAGCTCATGAATGCTGATTTTTATTTGAATCAAAACACTGGTGAATGCAAATTTCAAGTGTTTCTTTCCAAACCATTACGCAACTCACACTGCACATTATATTCTCGTCATGGCTTCAGGTTTAGGCGCTACAGTCAGTGAGGTTCGACAGTAGCTCTGCTGCTAGAATATGTAGAAACTTATACTGCGGGTAATAACTGTGAAGTCTGATCAGCAAAGGCTGTGTTAATTGAATAATGGAAGTGGACCTCTTGTCTGTGCTGTCTAGACGCATCCGCAAGCAAGATTTTATTCTGTTTTGCGCGTGGGATGATGGATAAGCCTGTGTGATGGAGACTGCCTATAGGTCTGCATGTGAGATTTGTGTTAACGTGTGTGAGTGAGTGTAGCCAGAACCTAGATGGCCGCAGCATTTCTTGCGAAATCCCCAGTATTGGATTTTATGAAGACACTTCCGTCTGTTCTAAGGCCTTTATATAGCCGCGTTCAGACGAACTGTTGGAAGAGATATTTTAATAGGCGCTCCGCAGGGAAGCGAACGCGCCCAGAAAGGGACTCCAGGTGATTTCATCTGTATACATTTAACAAGGACGGGTTTTTAGAAACGTTTTGTTACCTTCGCCCTGTTTCATGTACATTCGTGGCGAAGTGTTCGGATGCGTTCCTTTATTTACCCTGGGATTCGTTATGAAATTCGATCTCAGAATCATACTGATGTGCCATTAAAAGCCTGTGTCAAGGTGCGTACACTGCAGTTTAGTAGTATGTCCGGTCTCCTGTTACAGCCTACTAAGCCGTACTATCCAGCGATATAAAGAAGATGAGGGTAATGTTATGTCTAGTTTTAATGCAATTCTTCAGCGCCAAAGGGTTAAACTTCTTTCTGTACATGCCATGTAGTGACGTAGTGGGAGTGGAGGTATAGCATCACTGTCAACATCAGCACTAAATGGAGGTAAGTGGTCAGCCTCACGCTCCGGCCGTTTTACCCCTGTGGAAAGAGACCCCGGGTACCCGTGGGATCGAGGACTGGGTGGTCTCCAGAGCCGGTATGGATGTGGTGTTTAACGATGACTTCAGCCTGAAAGTATTGGCGAATTTAAACAAACTTTTCTGCTTCTGCTAGGTACTGGATACGTTAAATCAGTGTTTCTCAACCTTTGTGAGACCGCGGCCCGGTAAATTCTTTTTTCATAAGACGAGGGCCCGGTCCCAACAAATTTACTCGTAAATACTTTTCCATTTTTTAAGTTCATACATTAAACTAACATAAATATTAATAATTAATTATGGCATAATCATAAAGAGTTTAGTACACTTATGTATACGGTGTGGCATGTTGACAAATATAAAATTACATTTAAATTAGTTATCAATCACTGGACTAATGAAATCTTGTAGCATATTGTAGTTTCCTCAGGCCACCGTCTGGGTCTGAGTTTTCCGACACATTCACGAATATTTTTCTCCTCAGAATATTTCCACTATCAGACATTTATTCACGCAAATTGCTTAGAAAACTAAAACGACAAATTCCAGGAGAACCTCTCGCGACCCGGTATAATTGATGCCAGGGCCCGGTACCGGGTCGCGGCCCGGCGGTTGAGAAACACTGCGTTACACCACACCAGTTTAAAAAACGTTACCCTGTCCTATCACCTTCTGGTATCATCCACATCACAATCGTCACTTAAGCAGTAACATCTCCTGTTACGTTGCTATTTGACATCCAGCGACCGTTTTAAATCGAGCGTTTAAACCAGCTTGCAGGCCCACATTACATCCTGATGCATGTTTATCAACAGGGAAACGCTTGAATAGAAAATTTATATAGACCATCTTTATCGATATAATGGCCGTCAACGGTTTAAATGAAGCGCGGTAGTACCTGTCAGACGCGGCTAGCGTGTCTGTACACAATTCAAGGAATAATAAATAAGGCGATCAGAGAGTGTTTTAACTGAGCAAAGCAGTGCGTTTGTAATGAATTGAGGAGTGAAGCACTAAACAGTGGAAGTATCAGACATAACATTCGAAGCGGCGGCTGTCTTGTCTTAGAATCTCACCGTCTTTAGTCTGGTTCCCCAGCAGATAACAGCCATGCGCCTTGTGTGTATCGTTCCTTTACTTCCATAATGAAGAGGCTGATTTAAGTGTAACTGGTTATGAACGTGAAAGTAATCGATGTTCATACTTAAGCGGGGGGGGGTTAGAAACCACTTTGTCGAAAACGTAGCTTTTGAGATGCTGGTGCCCTTACGGCGTCTGAATTGTCGTCTGTGTTTTCCTCCGATTTCTGTTCCCGTATGCATATGCATGCTCTTGAAATATTAACCGTTTAAAGGCTAGTGAATACTATATGTAACACCAGGTTCAAATTTCAGAAATTCTGCATCTGCCAACAGAGTGCATTTGTGTGTCTTGTATAGGTCTCAGAACAAAACAGCAGTTATTTCCGTAAAAACATTAAATTGTTGGATTTTATAATCGAGACAGTGTGTCTGCTGCGCGGTACGAACTGAATCTTTTAATGTAATTCAGGCTAATCTTGGTCTTTGAAGGATTAATGAACCTGGCAGCGGAGAAAGGCGCGTCGCACGACAGTCGATACAAAATACCCCTTTTAAAAAACAATGCCAAAGATACTGTTTCAATTCCACTCATACGCAGACGCTTCTCATAGGTTATTTCACATAGGCGTGCTACGAGAAATTTGTTGTGTTGGTTCTGTACATGCAGGTTAACTAGTCAGGCTGGTATAGATTTGGGAGGAACAAGATTCGAATCTGAGAATCGTAAGCTAGATGTGAGGTTACTGTAATGAACTACGGCTTCGCCCGGACCTCCACTTTCATTTTGACATGTGAAATGGGCATGTTTTTTGCAGCAGTTGCTTGGAGATATTTATTAACCACTAACAAATTACATACTCTTCTACCTACTAGACTGCTTATACCAATGCATGTACAGCATACCATACCGTAGCTGCATGTACAGCTGTCTTCCTGAAGATGAACCCTCGGGCTCGAAACATGTAGAAGACATATAAATTTAAAAAAAAAACTTAAAATATTAATTAGGAAAGTGTACGTTTTTTTGTTTGTGTTGTGCAGTGTATAGTAACAAATTACATTTAACAGTTAAATCTGGTTACCTGTTATTTTATATCATTTTGACGTTCAGATGACCGTGCATCGCGATAAATTCATATAATGAAACCAACTATATGCACTAATGTCTCAAATTTATTTTTGTAATAGAACTCTAAATGTTTTGGACATTTCTACTGTCCATCGTCAGGAGTTTTTCACTGTACACACAGTCATACAGGTTGCAAGCTGTCAGCAAACCTGTATGACATATACCATTGCTGTGTGTACAGCGAAAAAATTCCTGCTGATGGACAGAGGAACTGTCCGAAACATGTAGAGTTTTATTTCAAAAATAAATTTGAGAAATTAGTGCATCTGGTTGATTTTATTATAATAATGCATTTTATATAATATTCGCAAACGTGTTACGGTTTTAACGTAATGGTTATCATGGAGATGCAGTTTCAAGGGAAGTGAAGCATACAGGAAATATTGCTGGCATATACATTCACCGATCTCATCCGTATCGTACGTCGGTATTCAGTACATAGTAGGCCAGGTTCAGTGTTCAGTGTTTCTCACTATACATTATATGTGTGTGTGTGTATATATATATATATATATATATATATATATATAGTTGAAATAGTCAAATTAGGATTACAAACTCTTTGTAGTCCTCGATGGTCTTAGGTGTTGGTGGAATATTCGCAATATTATAATTAAAAATATCTGTATATTTACCTACCGGTTACAGTTTGTAAGTGGAAAGATATCTTCATTCAAAGATCTTCATTGTTCAAATTAATTTTGCCGTGGAATAATGCAAAGGCAATTTCCCAATCGATTGGTGCGTGAAGCGACAGGCCTGGCCATGCAGATAGAGCGAACACACAATGTATGGTATAAAATAATATATATTGTTGTAATGAAACCAACGAGAAGCACTAATTTCTCAAATTTATTTTTGGAATAGGACTCTGCATGTTTCGGACAGAGATACTGTCCGAAACATGCAGAGTCCTATTCCAAAAATAAATTTGAAAAATAAGTGCTTCTTGTTGGTTTTATTATAAGAATGTATCAAGATGTACGGTCCTCAGAATGTCTATATCCACAGAATATGCAAAACTTCAAGATGTGCTTAGAAATTTGATATAGTTAGATACGGTTGTAGTCAGCCTGTTATAATATTGTGTTCTGTCCTCAATTTGCACTGTGCAAGCTCTTGCCCCGTTCTGCTGTCGTCCGCGAGGTGCTGCGATACGCAGCCAGGCTGTGTTCATTTCAAGGTGAAGAACCTCCAGCTAATTGTTTCATTTTCTTAACGCGGTTTGTGGGCAGGAGGAGGCGAGCACTCAACCAAGTGCAGACAAGATGGCGTGCAACTGATTAGCAAGTGTTTTCACTGTATATCAGTCTCTTCCGTCATCTCTGTCCGTTCTTGATTGTCTCCCTGGAATGGTACAATTCTTCCGCTGTTTACTAACTGTGCGTGAGACGAGTGCCTGTAACTGTTTGGAACGTTTCAAAAAGACGGGTAATGCACGTGTAAACGTAACATTGGGGCGTGTTCGCGTAACCATTGTTGATATGGAAAAGCAATAGGCTGATAAGTCCTTAGCCCCACCAGGAAGGAAACAAGCTAATGTTTCTGTCAGAATGGCGTGAATTTCCTTCGGCGCCTTGCCTTGCAGGAAAAAAAAAACCTGATGACAGCTCGCGTCTCGATGTTGTTGAAATCGCGCGCTTCCCTGACATGCTTCCGACCTTGTTTCCTTCCTGGTCGGGCTAAGGACTTATCAGCGCCCCGGTACATATTCTGAATTTGTCTCTAGCGGTAGTTATCCAGCATGCAAAGCGCATACGCCGCGGTATGTTACCATCTGGGGGGCTGTTATATTCTACCGTATTTTTCCACATTATCGTAATAACGGCTCGATTTTCGGAAAATTGTGTCGTTTGATTTTCTCCACAGCTTTTCTCAAGCATTTTTCATTCTTAGAAGAATTCGGCGAGATATTGTCATAAATGTGCAAACGTCCTCATGTAAAGTACTAGTAATTCTTGTCGGATTGTAACGAAACTTGAATTTTCTGGACAGATTTTCGAAAAATACCCAAATATCAGGTTTCATGAAAATCCGTTTAGTGGTAGCCTGCTTGTTCCACGCGGACGGACAGCTAGATGGACGGACGGAATGACATGGCGGAGCTAATAGTTCCTTTTCGCAATTTTGCGATCACGCCTGAGAGGAGTTTGCAGTACCTCATTTAATGTGGAGTAACTGTAGTAAACAGCAGCGATGTGAACAACATTGCGCGGCCCAAGAAGAATCTAACTCGCGATGAATGCTTGCGTGAAATGAGTTTAAGTAATCTCTTCCGGAAGCCTTATCTGTTTCGAGAGACTAGTAGTAATTATTAGCCGGTCCCAGTGGCCGCGCGGTCTAACGCGTAGGTCTGCGGCCGCTCGCCTTCTGAGACTGTGGGTTCGAATCCCACCGGGGACATGGATGTTTTTCTGTTGTGAGTGTTTTGTGTTGTCAGGTAGAGGTCTCTGCGACGAGCTGATCACTCGTCCAGAGGAGTCCTACCGATTGTGGTGCGTCGTTGTGTGTGATCTGAAAACCTCGTGAATGAGGAGGCCCTGGCCTACTGGGGGCTGTCGCGCCAAAAAAAAGTAGTAATTATTTATGTTCTAATGCGTGTTTGTAGAGGGGGAAATACATACATACATATATATATTGGAAAGTTCGTAAATTTTCGGATAGTCATATTTAATTTTTAACCAACTGGAACAAGAGATTTATTTCTTCTCTAAACCACCCGACGGGCCCACACATTCTTTTGTTCAACGGGTAAGGAAGGGATAAAGCAGCTGGATCGTGAGTTGGTTCTTCACCTCCAGCTTGTGAAATGGTTTAGCATGGCTGGAGCTGTACCTTCACTCCCCTTGTGAGCCTTCATGGGGTCTGTAGGGTCAACTTCACGTTTATACCTGTAACTAACGAACATCTCGCAACATAGTTGTATCAAACTTGAAATCGAAGATAGTTCAGACGTGTATTACCGACATAATCCTTTCCCAGTTGACTGTAATGCCAGTATTCAGATTCTTCGTCCAGCGCTCGTTACAGTTTTTAACCCATCTCCGTCTGGCTGGCAGCAACTTTTTGAAGCTAACTAATCTCCTAGGCACGGCCTTGTATGGCTTTAAATACGCTAGTAATATATCTTTCGTTTTGTTTTGTTATTGTTGTTACGGAGGAGATGACTCAGCGGTACGATGGAGGGGGAGGGGAAGGGGATCAGGGTGGGCTGTCCGAAATGTTAGGTCCGGAAAAGGATAGTAGTATTCCATGACAAAGAGGGAGATACGTGATGGACGATAAAACAAGGGAAAGAACAAAGAAAACGATGAGAAAGTTGAGACTTATATGTAAGGTGGGTGCCAGAAGGAGAAACAAGTTACGTTTTATAAGCTGCTTGTAGCCACTTGGTTAAATCAACCAATATATTCTTAAACCACTGTCTTCTCCAAGGCTCTCTTGCGAGCCCTGTGGCACACCCAGCCTCATTTTTGGTGGGCATCGGGTGCTTTATTTTTTCTGGCAGCGGCGGGTGGTATAGCGGACAGTGTATGAAACTCACTGCTTACGTCCACGTAATGCCGAGTTTAAGAATGCGTGGAGCTACATCTCCACTTTCCCGTACACCTTCATGATGTGCTGGGAGATAACGCTTTTTCTTAAGTGTATGTGGAGTAGTAAAGAGCCTACGTTTCTTCAACGTCCTGACGGTAGATGGATACACGTAGGTACACCTTTCTCTCCCATCACTTCCTGCTAAAGTGTAATTCACTGTGCAACTGATCACTTGGTCACAGGGCCGAGCTCTCTCACAGAGCGGCGGGTGTCATGGCATCCGTGTATGTGTTCGCTGAAGACCACCCACACGTCCCTCTGTGTGGTGACAGATTCCTCATTCCTTCAATTAACGCTGGAAATTAATGTTCAGATTTTGAAAAGGCAGTCTTGTTATTCCACTCCACACTCTGTTCTTTGATGCGTGCTGTATTTTATAGGCCTTTATATAGGTGAGCCGTCGTAGCTCGGTCACTATCATGTCAAGCTGCTGACAGGATTCTCCATCAGAGCTGTTAGGAATTGCTGTCTTACCGGAACTGTGCAGATAACAAGTGCAAGCTAACCACCCAGTGCTTACGGGCCTTCTTACAAAAAGCAATACTTTCTAAGTCAGAAGCCCATCGTTTGCTACTGCTGAGTGCCGAGGTTTAGAATGCGTGTAGCCCATCTTCGCCATAATGATGTTGCACTTAAGTACGGGAACAGTTTAATGCGATTATTTTGATAACATTTGTATGATGAGTTAAACTGGAGTTAGCGTGAAATTCTTTTAAAAAAGATAAATGCATGTCAACCACAACAAATTTTATTAGCCCCGTGAACACATGCTACATGTTTCGATCATACGGACCGTCCTCAGACATTAAATACGTGATATTTGAAACTCAAAATAAAGTGAATATATATTGAATACTAAAATTTAAAAAGAGAGCATTAACCTTTTAAACACTACTTGTCACGTGATGCACCACCAGTTTAACATTCAACAATTGTACGCTCTGCCCACACTGTTTTGTGTGTTTTGTATTTATCTGAGAACAAACAGCGACTTGTGCCACTTACAGCATAAACTGATTGGTTTTTATAACCGAGATGAAAAGTGTTTACTGCGCGGTACGAACTGG
>Ga0123354_10020933_pt1 | contig 10296 bp, 5 predicted proteins | sample TergutLab28metaG_2_FD_97872 | JGI IMG/M metagenome (GOLD analysis project Ga0123354, IMG submission 97872) | Labiotermes labralis P4 segment gut microbial communities from Petit-Saut dam, French Guiana - Lab288 P4 | ecosystem: Host-associated > Arthropoda: Insects > Digestive system > Gut ...
AAAGGTGAAGTGCACCGTTGTACAGGCACTGAGGCTCTGTACAGGCCGTACGGTCCATAGGGGGAGTAGAGGTATAGGTAAAGGTGAAGTGCACCGTTGTACAGGCACTGAGGCTCTGTACAGTCCGTACGATCCATAGGGGGAGTAGAGGTATAGGTAAAGGTAAAGTGCACCGTTCTACAGGCACTGAGGCTCTGTACAGGCTGTACGGCCCATAGGGGGAGTAGAGGAATAGGTAAAGGTAAAGTGCACCGTTGTACAGGCACTGAGGGTCTGTACAGGCAGTACGGTCCATAGGGGGAGTACAGGTATAGGTAAAGTTAAAGTGCACCGTTGTACAGGCACTGAGGCTCTTTACAGGCCGTACGACCCATAGGGGGAGTAGAGGTATATCTCTACTCTTTCTTGAACACGGCACTAGAAGGGAGTGAGGGGTCAGCGTCACGCCCCGGCCGCTCTTTACCCCCCAGAAAGACACGGTACCAATTGTACAGGAGGTTGGGTGAGTCCCAGGGCCGGTCTGGACAGCTGCGGAAAATCTCGCCTCCACCGGGATTCGATTCCCTGACCGTCCAACCCGTAGTCAATCGCTATACCGACTACGCTACCCGACACATTCACTGCTTCCATATGTAAATCAATTTCAAAATACATTTGTGTGCCTTTTTTGGTACTATTATTCGCATAGGATCTTCGAGAATTGGGATGGGAAAGCATGTATTGGATTGGTCTGGCTCAAGATAGGGACACGTGGCGGGGTCTTGTGAATGGGGCAAAAAGATTTCAGGGGCAGTTAAATGCAGATTTTTCTTCACTGCCTTTGGACCTCTCAACTTCCCAAGAAGGACTCTGCTCCATGACGACACTGATACGTTGGTTCAGTACAGACTCACTATATCTTCAGCAAATGTCACAGACTCTTCAACGTTACATCATAGTGCAAGCTGTCACGGTTATCACTGGCACCAGAAATGTATCCTTCTAAGTATGGGTATTCCAATACAGGCGGATGCAGGTGTCAGGTTTGCATGGATGAGGCGCTTCGAGTCTCTTGCAAAACCTTAGACTGCACCTACTGCGATTAAATATTCATTGAAAAGTTGTGATGTGTCCTTGATTAAAACATAATTGTATACAGATAATAACGTATTTACACACGGTATTATTATTATTATTATTATTTAACAATGATGTGTGTTTCATTAAATGAGAAGCGGCTGAATCAGGACGACAATATTCATTGAAAAGTTGTGATGTGTCCTTGATTAAAACATAATTTTTACAGATAATGACGTATTTACACACGGTATTATTATTATTATTATTATTATTATTATTATTTAACAATGATGTGTGTATAATTAACCTTTTGGCGCCGGAATTATTTTTTAATTTTAACCCGCCCTGTATATAAAATGTGAATAATACAGAACCAAATACGTTAGAATTATGAAACAAACTTCATTTTGAAGAGAAAAAAACGGGGATTATACATCATGTTAAAAATATTCGGTACCTATATTTGTTGAATAAATATATAAAATGCAACTTTGGAGGTTAGCGGTGCGGTACGTCAACTATAGTTGTCGTTAGGCGTCTAAAGGTTAAATGAGAAGCGGCTGAATCAAGAAGACAATATTCACCTTGCCTTGCTCAGAAGAGCAAAAAAAAATTCTTTAGTACAGTAAACAATTCCATTTATTTTTCTCTTCCTGGCTATATATATTGGCTGTCTCTTGGCTTATATAACAGTGCCTTATTAGCTAACTTGCTACAAAACGTAGATGAGGAAGACATCAGAGTACACAACGACGCTCTGGTCACTGAAAGCGTCTATATTAGTTGTGCCAAATAACTTATTAATGTCCCTGTAAACCATGAATGTCCAACCCACGGAGCACCAGGTTGTGTTATGCGGCCCTCACCCGAGTTTATCAATTATGTATTTAGGCTATTACAGGAACTACACAATAACTTAAGCAGTTAATTTTACCACTTACAGTAATTCACACACGCTCAATCGCCAACCATCCACAATATCACTTGGGACCTTTCGCCAAGATGTTGGGACATTGCTGCTGAAAAAGACGAAATCTGAAAGATGTAAGCAACAGAAGCTCTGGCCTGTGTCTGTGGTACCGGCACAACACATATCTGGAGAATATGAGGAAAACGTCGAATAGTCAGGACAGACGGACTTCAGCACAAAGTTTAATCCCTGAATGTTTCTTCGACGAAACAGTAGCATCCACTGAATTGCAGTTTTTGGGCCCGCATTATCGTAGACGGACCGTGAATCGAGAAGTCTAAAGTATAAATCGATGCAATGTATCTTTAAGACACGATCCCTTTATTCGAACGGGGGGAATGAGAAAAACCATGAACAGCCGCAGTCGGTAGTGCCAGTGTGCGGGCGGGATTTATTCTGAGGACAGTCCTGCCAGACATCAATGCCTTTTATATGGTTTGGTAGACCTAATATTGTGAGACTTTTTCTTCTATCGGCTTTTTATGAATATTCAAGTCTTCTGAGACGTTCACTAGTAATTATTTACCGGTGTTTCGAAGGGGAGTCGTGCCTCCATCTTCAGGATCATTGAGGCCAAGAAGTATGTTCCTTCGAAACTTTGGTAAATGTTAGCCAGTCAACACAGAATCAAATCCTAGGAGACTTGAATTCAGACTAATTTTGTAGACCCTAATTTGTCCTCTGTGTCGGTCTCTATAACAAGTAATCAACTGCCGATCTCTCACCCGCAGGGCAAGCCATGTCAAAAAAAACCACACTGGTCCCTTCATAGTATTTGCTTTTATTTCAGAACTGACAAGAATCGTATCAGCTTTTAACAATATTTCCTCTTTAACATCTGAGCCTGGCCGACCTTCTGTGGATTAATTTGCTTCCCGGTGGCAAAGGAATCCAGTGCGGTCAAATTGGTCGTCTTCAGAATGAATATGTGTCACTTTAGCAGTAAGGTTAATACCATAATGTAGTGCCCAGCAAATGCAGACAGGGTCATTGTGTTCTTTCAATGGCCCTGTAATCTTCCAACAAATATCCGTGTCATGGGGCTGTTTACTTCGTTAGTTAGTTGGATAGTCAGCCGGTGAAGCATCACAAGCCTATCATGTCAACTCCTTATTTTTCTGTGGCGAATGGCTACCCCCAGATTTAAAGTTCAATGAGTCTCTTTGCGACAAATACAGAGGGACTTACGGTATGGTTAGGAACTTTTTCTCTATTCTACAACCAAAGCACTGATACAGCTGTTAGAAATATACATAATTTTAACACTGAAACGAAATGGGCGTTTTTGCAACCGTTGATACGCTTAAAATTTTTATTTGCCCAATGCCAAATTCTGTCCCTACAGATTCGAAGATCTTGATTAAACTTTCATCGATTTTGTAAAGCAATACGGAGGACTATTCCACCCCTTGAGCAATGACCTCAAAGATCTCCTTATGTTTGGGTAACAAAAATGGCCGACCGTTGATACGACATATGTTGTATAAACAAAGTAAAAATTGCCTCATTTACCTACAAAAATATTTTTCAATTCCTATTGAACTCCCTTCTCTCCCCCTTCTTTTACATTTCCGGTTATTCAGGTTATTACGTTCCTCGTCTCATATTACTTTTGTATTTTTCTCTCTACTGACGAAGAACCTTCTCTGCCATTAAAACTAGTAACAGAGCATGCAATTGCAAACATTGAACTTGATTCTCTGATTGTATACCAATTTTAACACAAATATCAAACTGGAGTGGATCCTAGCAATCTCGCACTGAATGTTTATAGTACTCGAACCTAGCCGGAACGCAACGGACGGGCTTTCAGGTTGGTACAGAAAAAAATAAACGTTTCGGTGACAAAATAACATTAAATTAGAATTTTATAGAAGATTTTTCCTTAACGTACTGGTTGCTGAAATTTTCCGTTTCGAGTGCCGGTTTTATTTAAGGTAATAAACAGCAATTCCCCTTGAAACAAGGCATTACAATTTTCATGAAATTTGATTTCTGAGGTAGAGTTCTTCTATGCTTTCCATTTTTGGTTGCAGGCCGGACAAAACAAGACACTGATACGCTGCTTTTCATGAGACTAAATCTGTTCGACTTTAAATATTTATAACAACGAATGAAGTTTAAAACAAAACTTGTGAATCAGAAAAAAAATATTTTATATTCAAAATATTTTTCAATGAATCTTACATTTTTAGAACAAAATCACCAGAATTTTGTATTACGCAAATATTTTTATACTGTGTTTCCTTGAGGCCGGTATATTTCAGTCAGTTTAGCGAATCTTAACGGGCTAGACGGTCCGGGGATCGAAACCCAGTGCCATCGAGATTTTCCTCACCCGTCCAGATCGGACCTGGTTTCCACTCAGCCTCCTATACAATGGATAACGGGTCATTCCAGAGTGTAACACGGACGGGGCGTGGCGTTAACCACCCATCACATCTAGCGCCGAGATTAGAGTAGAGCTGTACCTCTAGCCCCCTCTATGCCTTCGTGGCATGTTACAAGGTGTAATTTTCCATTTTTATGCTTTGAATTGGTTGACAATCGTATAAACGGGTTTCAGTTCCCAGGAGGCACAAGGATTTAGCTCTTCGCTAGAACATCTAGGTGGGCCCGGTACCGTAGTCGGTATAGCGACTGGCTACGGGCTGGACGATCCGCGGATCGAATCCCCGTAGGGGCAAGATTTTCCTCACCTGTCCAGACAGGCCATGGGATCCACCCAGCCTCCTGTACGATGGGTACCGGGTCTTTCTCGGGGGTAAAAAGCGGCCGGGGCGTGATGCTGACGACTCATCCCCTTCTACTGCCGTGGTTAAGAAAGAGTAGAGCTATACCTGTATTCCCCTATGGGCTGTACGTCATGTACAGAGCCTCAGTGCCTGTACAAGGTTCACTTTACCTTACTTTACTTTTGAACATCTAGACACGTTCTTAGGCCCATCCAGCCTCACACTTATTGGGCCGTTGCAATGACTCCCCCGCATGAGAGCGGCGATATGACTAACACAAAGACAAAATCCCGAATACGTACCACACAACACCAAGCCTAGTATCTTATTCCTTAAGACCCGTCTGCAATGGGTGTCTATTCCTCTCCACTCCATCGTGCGTCTTCTGGATTTTAGAAATTACAACATATTATTACGCTGGATTACATTTATAAATTACATGGATAAATCTCAGGTAATGAACGCCAAAACTGGAGGTGGTGTCCGCTCACCTGCCAAATATTTCGTTGGAAACTACTCAATGGTTATAGCTGAAACGAGGCATACATTGCGGAAATCCATACTACAACTGTTGAGTGACTAATCTGGACGAAGTTGGAAAAAAAAATGTTTACTAATCTCAGAGGCATAGATCAGATTAGATTAAAAATTTTCCTTTGAAAATGTTCATCGTATATGTATATTTATGTAAAATAAACCTGACTGTACGCAGCGTGATGTCTGTAGTATCAGAAGCTATGCAATGGTAGAGGACATGGACAGAAGTCAAAGTTTGAGATATGTGAGAAATATTTATTTATGGTTTTCTTAACGCAGACTTAGAGCGTAAAATAATAGGATGAATAGTGAATGGTGGGTTGGAAAGTAGTGTGAGAAAGCGCTCCTGGCCTGTTTCGAAGCGCTGTCCATTTTCTTATTTGGAAGGACAAATAAAAGCCAGAATATCCGGCATCTGGAATCCAGAATTTGAAACTGATATCTCCCGTTTAGGTCGAAGGAGTTTTAACCACTCTACAGCGACAATTTTAGGAGAAGTATCAAGTAATCCAGTTGAAAAATACTGTCCCTTTTATCATGTCCTTGATCACTTCAGCTGTCACAGTGTGTCCCAGCGGAAAAGGGCTTTCTATTCGGAAAAGCTGCCGTTGTCAGGAGCATGACATGCTGGCTACCTGCATGTGTAGGCCAATGAAGAACTCCCATACATGTGGCGAAATGCTGTGGGAGACACATTGCTGCTGATGTTGGTGGTAATGATGATGATGATGATGATGATGATGTGATGATAAATACTGAATAGAATTAAAAGAATATGGAAACTTATTTAAGTTTCAGTTATGGAGGACATGCATTAGGAAGAAAAAGGAAACACACAAAGAATTAATCTAAGGTCAAAATTTCGAAAAAAGACTTGTTGAAGGTGCAATATGCAATATGGGGTTTAAGGCTGTGACACCCCGTAGAGGGCTATAAATATTTGGTAGAAACAAGCTGAATCCCTTTTGGGTTCTAGGTAAGAGAAGTAAAGGTACAGTCAGGTTACATCTGCAGGTTCCTATGTACGTGGCCAGTCACATCACACTAGTAACTGAAACGTCGAATAGGACACAGAGCGTCACGTAAACGTCGGTATTCAACTTTGTGGAAAACCAGATGGTTTATGTAAAAGTGTAGCCGAGTCTATTTCATTGAACGCTAGTGAAGGCAACCTCGCACTATGTTCGAATCAATTTAAATGACCGATCTCTCTCTCTCTCTCTGTCTGTCTCTATCTCCCTCCCCCCCTCTCTCTCTCTCTCTCTCTCTCTCTCTCTCTCTCTCTCTCTCTCTTGGGGGCAATTACAATCCGTGAGAGCGAAGCTTCTCTCTGATGTACAGCCCACAAGAGAACAAAAATTAATAATCCAGCTCGCACTCTAGACTATATGACAGACGTATCTGCAATAAAAATTATTTCTTTTACAGATGGAGAGATATTAAAAGTTCACGCAATTTCTTAAGCTGCACATTCTGCACATCCTGCTTATCAGGCGTTTCAAAATGGCGTTACTTCTTTTGTCAGCACTGAAAGCAGACTTGGAATTTTGAGCAAAATTTATCGGGTAATTTGGGTCTAGCACATTTCTAAATGTCACATTGTATTCTTAAAAGTATTTCAAATAATTACTAGAAAAGTCTCAGTACGAAGAATTTCCAGTGATGAACTCATGAAATTACCATAGATCATAAACCAGTGATATTCAAATTGTTTTCGCCATAACCTTGGGTTTCCGTGGAGACTTTTAGGGGGTCCGAGAGTTTTATTTTCTTTATATTGCAACTGGAATGTATAATTTTGAAAATGTTTAATTGCAACAACCCCCCCCCCACAATTTATGTGTATAATTGCATAAATTCCTAACAATAAAATTTGTTTCCAAAAACTGCGTAAATGTGCCATTTATACGTAGGAGTTTGTGTTTTAAAAATTTTTATTTTTTTTTTCTTACCAAAATTACTCTTTTCCTTTACAGGGTTCCACTAAAATTCAGGTTTAGTCACAAATACTCCACCGATGATAAGATTTGAAGACGACGTCAGGAGATTAAACAGAACCAATAGAAGGTAGCCGGCTTCCGCGTCGTGGCTGCATAAGGTCTCCAAACCTACCAGACCGCAAGGTGTCATATCCCAGAAGATGGGTTTCTTCATTTTGATCTCCATCTCAGAAGACTAAGTGGAACTGACAGCCACAAACTCATCACTTTGCTTTCAATTTATATATTGTGTGAAAAAAAAAATCTTATAGAAATAAAATAAATTACTAATCATGAACTGCCCTGTGGACTCACGCGATTCTCGGGTGCGAAATCCTGGCTCTGACACACCAGACTCCTGTATATAAGGATATTTGTAGATGCAATAAACTACCTCTGCGTTCAAATGCAATCAATTCCCTCTCATTCCTCACTCTTGCACATTTTCGTAATAAAAATGTGTAACCATGCAATTCATGTTCTTACATGTAACGGTATAATTCTCAGAACACCCTGATGACAGGTCGTTCAATCCCTTGTTCTCCAGAGGTCGTGAAGTGTATGTTCAATCAATCCTTGCACGGATCATTTACGAATTCCAGTTATCTCTGGAACCAACGTTACATCATATGTTCTTACTCTTTTTCTTTTCCGCATATGGAAGTGTATCAAAGTCCCAAGACTGCATTATCCAGCAATCTAACAACGCCGCATCAATATCGATCAGAAAAATCAATATCCGATATTTACGTAAAAAGACCGGAGAGCGACGGGACAAATAATATTTGCCCCCTCCCCCACACACACACACACACACACACACACACACGCACACGCGCACACTTAGGGTCTTGTAAAGTGTTATACGTAAGGCCGTAAATACGGTCAGTAATATTTTTGTGGAGATATTTACGATTTTAATATGCTATCAGGAAAGTAGCTATGTTGCTATGGGGCTGAATATGAAAGAAGTTATATCTGGATTAATACTTCTGTAGACAATGTGAATTTGATAGCACATGATAAAAATTTTCAGAGAACACTTGGTGTGATTTATTTAATTAATCACTTTCCATAACGTACTATATGTTACTGTCCGTCAGTAGACACAACGTTACAGGTAAAGTAAGTGATATTATTCTATTATTTTGTGGGCCCGGTAGCTCAGTCGGTATAACGACTGAGCTACGGGCTGGAAGGTCGGGGATCGAATCCCGGTAGGGACGAGATTTTCCGCCCGTCCAGATTGGCCCTGGGGCCCACCTAACTTCTTGTAAAATGGATACCGGGTCTTTCCCGGGGGTAGAGTGCGGCCGGGGCGTGCTGCTGACCAGTGCCTAGTGACTAGTGCCGCGGTCATGGAAGAGTAGAGCTCTACACTTACCCACCCTCTGGGCCACACAGGGCCTGTAACGGGTACACTTTACCTTTTACTTTCTTACTGTATTATTCTAGAAACCACTGTTTCATAATGGCGTTAACATATACATTCATCTGAACAAATTATTTATGGTATACCAGTACTTTTGCAATATGTTTTGTACATGGTCGGGATAGCTCAGTCGGTATAGCGACTGGCTACGGACTGAAAGGTTCAGAAATCGAATTCCAGTGGGGGCGAGATTTTCCGCACCCGTCCGGACCGGCCCTGGGGCCCACTCAGCCTCCAATACAATGGGTACCGGGTCTTTTGCGGGGGTAAAGCGGCCGGGGCGTGGCATTGACCACTTACCCCCATCTAGCACCAAGGTTAAGGAAAGAGTAGAGCTGTACCTCTACTTCCCCTTCGGGCCTTCGTGGTCTGTTGTAGGGTGAAATTTACCTTTGCTTTTCCTTCTATTGTAATGGCCACATTTACATCAAAACAAACGTTACATGTTGCATAGAACTGCAAATAAACTAAACTAAAAAATTAATTTCCTTATCCAGTGTTTGTTTATGTGATATAATTCGTCCAGATTGTGGTTAAATGATTATTTACCCCCATCAGTTTGCCATTCAACTTCACTACAATATTAATAATATCCTCAACCATATTCTCAAAGAATAAATAAATAAGCTTTAAAACAGAAATATCTACGTTATAAGTCATTTGACTAGTGCAAATCTAAGGCTAGGGAATGGCAACAGTATCAAATAAACCTCGACACTACGACAAGTGTCGTCTAAATAAAGAAATTCTGAGGCGCCATTATAAACACGACGGTACAAATGTTTCTCATTATGAGGAATAAGCGAGTGTCGATATATAAACAACCAGCAACTACGTCACAACAATCCTCCCTGTACAAATCTGTATTTTATGAGACAATCTGCTACACACTCATTAATTTTAGTGTAAAAAAATCCTTACGCATAGCTGACGAACTACAAAGCAGCACAAAAAAAAACTAGGAAGATCTAAATTCATTCAATTCTCTGAAAAGTAAAATTTGTCCCCCCCTTCAAAGGTAATAAATTCATCAGATACTGCAGGACAAATCACTAATTTCGTCATAGACAATATGTTGCTTTTGAAAGGCTTGTAATTTAAACACTATAAGGTCTATGTCCTGTGAATCTGGCCGACCCTTATGTCAGTCACATATCACACCTGGCCACACCGTATGTCAGTCACATGACACAATTAGCCGTATTTTCATGAAATGTTACATTACTGTTGTACCCATCGCCAGTCTTCCATGTAATAGGAAAGTTGGTGCTAATAAGGATGTTGGTTTAGCAAAACGCATGGCAAAAATGCCACATAAAAACCGTCAATAAATCTGCCAATGTGACAAAATTCAAATGTCTGGGAACGACACCAACAAATCAAAATTTCATTTGTGCAGACTAAAGGTGAGTTAATTTCAGTCAGAAAAAACAACTATAATTGTATGCTAGATGATGGTACTTATTAGCAAAGTAAATAACTACATGTTTCGGCCTAAAGCGGCCATCTTCAGGTTATTACAATTACAATTTTGTCCAAAGAGCGTCATATATATGTCTATATGGCATAATGATGTTGAGATCT
>Ga0123354_10020934_pt1 | contig 10296 bp, 6 predicted proteins | sample TergutLab28metaG_2_FD_97872 | JGI IMG/M metagenome (GOLD analysis project Ga0123354, IMG submission 97872) | Labiotermes labralis P4 segment gut microbial communities from Petit-Saut dam, French Guiana - Lab288 P4 | ecosystem: Host-associated > Arthropoda: Insects > Digestive system > Gut ...
CCAGATGAAAATTCAGCTCTGCAGTGTTCTGCTGTGCTGACTGGTAAAGAGTTACTGACTTTAAGAGAAGCATGCTGCCTCCATCTTCAAGGTATAGCATATTCAACTGCTAACCCTGCAAATGAAGGCCACATACTTGTCTGAAATGTCAGGAAATATTCACCAGTCTGCACATTATCACATCCACGAAAACTTCATCAACATCACGCTGTGAGATTCCTAGGTCTTGTATTTCTGCTGAGCATTTTTTAACTTGCAGAACCACTTTCAAGATGACCACAACTAATGAAAAAGGTAAGTGAATATTTTGTTACCAATTCAGTCCAGGAATTTTTAGACACCCCTTTGTGTGTCTTATATTTATTTAAACGCAATATAATTTAACACATGTAACTGCAGACATAAGAGAGTGCTTTGTTTGTACAGGAACTGAGAAGAGACACACTTTTCCCCAGTGTAAGCATAAAAGAATGATGACAACAAAATTTAACACTGCATATGTTACTGTGACAAGTACCAGCAATATATAACACAGGGAAATCAACTTGACATTAGCACAAAAGATATTACTAAGATTTAAACCATCAAATTCATACAATTTTATCAGACTTACAATCATATTATAAAAACCACTTACTCTACATGGTTCAGGCCTTAGTGGCCAATCAACACATGAGTACAACTGTATATATCTGCTTAATATGTTGGTCTCTTGCCTGTAAAAGAAGTGCTGGAAATTCTACATGCAAGAGACCAATAAACTAAGCAATCATTTTATACCATGATTGTACTCCCTGATGAGAGGCCAGTGAGACCTGAAACAATTAGGGATTAGAGGTTTTTATAATATTATTGTCAATAAATTTTATGCAATTTTTTGTTTAAATTATAGTGAGATGTAATGCAAGGAAAAGAAAAAGTTAAACAAAAGATATGTACATGGCACTTACCATGGTACCCATTCCTTTCTCTGTAATGTCCACCAGAGAATTTTGGTGATCGTTCCCTTTTTCCACAGGATTTGGCCAAGTCAATGTCCAAAGGAACCCACTTCTGCTTTGGATCTGTTGACAGACACAAAATTATATTTCATTAAAGTCAACCATAGTAATCTGCAATTAATTTAACACACTTTCTTCTAGCAAGGTAAATATCATGACACAATTTTGTAATACAGATGTTACTGCAAGAAACAAAGGACAAAATATGAAAATTCAATGCTTATAATTCAATTAGCAAAGAAAAGGTACAAACTGTATTCCATCCTACAACCATGTCAGAATTCTCATTACAACATCTGCAGTTTCACTCACTCTTTTTCCTCCTCTCTGCAGCCTCTGGTCCTGCAGGCTGGCTGAAGCCCTTATGCTGGTCCTCCACAAAGGAAGAACTGTCATTCGGCACAGAAGGAAATGGACCATGTGCTCCTTCACTGCTTGTACAGGTACTACTACTGCTGCTGCTCCCTGCATTTCCCTTCACATGGCCATTTTGTTTTGCCACTGGTAGTGGATTACTATGGCCTTTCTTCTACACATTAAAATAAAACCATTGCATTAGCTTCATAAAGACTCCATGCAATTTTCAGTTTCTAATCTAATTCAATCCAATTCAATTCCAGCAGCTGCATGGTCACGCTGTGGGTCTGCAGCCACTCGCTGGCTGCGACAGCAAGTTCGAATCCTGCCAGGAACATGAAGGTTTGTCTCTTGTGAGGGTTGTGTGTTGTAAGGCAGACATCTCTGTGACAGGCTGTTCACTCATCCAGAAAAGTCCTACAAAACATGGTGTCTGAGTGTGATCCAAAACCTCCACAATACAAGGAGGCCTTGGTCCACTAGAGGCAGTCAAACCACGGGGGAAAAAACTAATGCTCCAGGTACATGAAGTTCCACTGCTTAAGAACAGTGAACATTCATAATATCACGCCTTATACACAAATGTAACTACTGCACGAACTGTACATATTTTTATGTTACGCATAAGGAAAGACCAAAACGAAGACAAAATAGCATGCACACATAGCACCTTTCCCATATGAGTCACCTGTTCATATAGCACTGACAGATAAGGAGAAGGAGAGTCACACGTGCGTGCGTGTACATACCTCATTGTAACCCAGAGTCGGCCAATCATCCACATCTGAGAAGTCACTTGCCTGGATAGAAAAGAGCAGAAAAAATTACCAGCTTTATCTGTCACAAAATGTGTGTGTGTGTGTGTGTGTGTGTGTGTGTGTGTGTGTGTGTGTGTGTACACGCGCGCGCATGCGCATTTTACATGAAAAGGAGCATATGTTTTGTTTTTGCCAGCAACATAAATTTGCCATAAAAGCATTGCTGTGAAACGATCAATACTGTTACACAGTTGACAGTTATGTGTATCTCAACATATAGAATGCATTTCTGCTGCAACAATGGTTATGCGAAAGCATCACAATGTTACGTTATACGAACATTGCCTATCTTCTATCAGCGCTATCACAAAGTGTGCACACTGTGCTCTTGGTGAAAAGAACGTCAGATACATTTGCAATGCATTCAGCTTCTGAAGCTGATTTATTACATCTAATTTCTCTTCAAACCCGATGTGTTTAGCCGTTCTTTTATTGAGGTGGCAATAAAGAATGCAGATTGACATTTCTAACTCATGTCATTAGAGAAAAAGGCTTTTAAAATAAAAAATTAACCACAGAATATCAATTTAAACACTGTAACTGACACAGTTTAGAGTAACTGCAATGCCTCCCACCCTTGTTGTATGTCAAGAGTTTCGCACACTATCTGCAGTGTCCCAGTGTGACAGGCGGCCAATGGGTATTAAACCAAAAATGACTGGGTGTAAATGAAGTGATGTAAATTCCCAAAGGGCATTAAATCAAAGACATAAAACAAGGACTACCCGCACATGAAAACAGTAATCATGATTCTGTTCAGTGTCGTTAACTCTTATACCTTACTCTTGGACAATTCTTATCAACCAGCCATAATTACAGAAGCAAAATAAAACAGTTGTCAATCCCATAATGCAATTTCGGTGCACACAACACAAAGTGATTAAGGAAAAAAATACCAACCAAGTACATGGGAGGCGAGAATAAGGAAACTATTTCAGGCCAATAACAGAGAAAAACCATTGAATGACAGTGCTTTTTCTCTATTACTGTCTATTATCATGATGGTAAGAATAAAGATCCCAAATATATCAGGCAGTCCAGCTTCTCTCATAAAAATTTACTTGTGATCCACATGGTTTTCCTTCTGTTAGTGTTCATTATCATGATGGTACGAACAGAGTTAACATTAATTCAGAACAGCTAAAACTTGCCATGAGAAATCAAAATCACAAGCCTAACCCCATGCAATATGCCCTATAAGGATGATTCTATGCATATAATAATAGGGACAGAGAAAGCAATCTTTTGAAGTATGGCCAAATTCACATTCAAACTCAATGGACGCCTGTGCTGCCACTGGCAGAGGAATGAGGAAAGCCTTATGTCATCAAAAAATTAATCTTGGCTTTAAAACACCCCTCAACAATGAATAGCAGAAGATTTCACTGCTAATCAGCCAATTGCAAAGATTATCTGGAAAAACGCACGAGAACTTCGAACATGAAAATGTTTCACATGCATCTTTAGCCCTCAGAGAACGTAAGATGATGAACCCCAAGACAACAACAGCACTAACAATGAAGCATTCCTGTTCAAAAACCAGCAGGCAAACACCTTCCTGTAGTGCATAAAGAACTAAGTAAAAATCACATACACTTGTGTTGATCTGCAATATTTTCAGGCCCCCACCATTCCTCCTTCTATGCCCTGGGAACAATGTTTGAATTGACCTTCAGCACAACTGAGAATGAAGTATAAATTATTCCTGATTACTTCATAGGGTTGCCTGTCACTAATACTCCATCCATTCAATGTTTATTTATGGTGTCAGCTTAAATATGCTGAGTTGCTGAGTTTTTACAGTTTTATGATTTTAAAATCATAACATATATGAAATATGTGGTAATTAGAATGTTACTGTTTTGTAATCAAGACCACTGCACTAATTAAATGGTCAGTGTTACACTTAAATAAAATATAACACCATTTAAGAACTGAATAACCAGCATCAGACACACAACCAAAGGGAAGGGCTGCCGGGCTGAACCCCCATCCACCAAATCAATTTAAAAAAAAAAAAACAAATTGTCAACACGACATCAAATGTTTTACACGATTGAAATCAGCTACTGAAATCGGCTGATGACTATATACAATGGAGTTCTGAACAATGAAATAAAAGCTCCTGAAGTTTTAGATGAACTTCAGAAACAAAGATTATACCTAAGAATTAAAATTAGCTTAGTCATGGAACCTGTATTTATAATTTACATGTATATAAATGCAACTGCAAACAATGTTATGTTACAGTTACATTTGTGACAAGATTTTTATAACATAGTTTTTCAAATCAAACACAAAACCTTATCCAGCTTAAGGGTATGGCTATACTGCAACCAGAGCTGACACAACACAGGAAACCAGCATTTGTCTGGGCATAAATCACCAGACATGTGTGGCTACTTTTAATCCGCCATGTCTGTCCATACTTCTGGCTACAAAAAGGACTTCTTTTCCTCAGTCTGTGATGTGAAAGTTACATGATGTATGCATCAGATGATGTTTGGGACGAATTTTTGCTGACGTATAATAACGTTTTCTTGAAGTACATGAACAGAAGAAGATGGTGGATGCATCAGTTTTGGGTACCAAACACTGATAGAGAATATTTTAAACTATGCAAGATACTGACTGAATTTCCTGATAAGTTCAGATAACAATACAGAATGAACATTATGACAAATCCAAAATATACAAATAACCAACAAATTCACTTAAATATCTTTGGTGTATTTTATTCCAATGTTCTTGCCAACATGTTTCAGCAGGTATTCCAGCTATCTTCAGGGTGACATTATTATGACAAGAATACAAAATGTACTAATTTGGTTAACTGTGTCACCATCACTCCGTAACAATTAAAATTATTATTTCTGTTAAAATTATGTAAGTACTATAAATACGTTAAAAATGGATAATTACTGAAATCTTTGGAATTAAAACTGTTTGGTCTGTGCAGAATGTTCACTGATGCAGTAACGTGGTCCGTTCGAATACAGCATGTAGGTGATTTGTTGATGTTGTGGTATGGGAATGCTTGAATTTTCAGATATTTTTTGACAGGAGAGTAATTCTGTTCCCTTGCTTTCTAATTTCAGATGGAAAATTACACAGTCACAAAAACAGTGGATCAAGTTAGAAATGTTCTCTGAAGCAAGGTGTCACTGAAGCACTTAACAGTTCCAGACCATGACAGGTTTTTGGACATAGTTGTTAAGTTTCAAGAAAGATGGAACATTCCTAATGTTATGGGCTGCACAGACAGAAGCACATCCTACAAAAGCTGGACCACTGTTTTACAGTATCAAACAATTTTTTCTATAGTGTTATAAGGTATCGCAAATTCTGAAAGCAGATTCATTTTTAAAGACACAGTTGATTATGGTAAGCAAAGTGATGGTGGTACATACTCTGCTTCTACTTTATACCACTTCTCGGAAAACTGTGAATCTACCTTACCAAAGCCTGTAAGTTTTCAGGGAAGTGGAACAGAAATGCCGTTCTTCATCCTTGGTAATGAGGCCTGTCCTCTAAAGATGTCCTTAATGAAACTTTTCATGAGAAAGGATTTCTCATCTGAAGAACGTGTTTCCAATTACAGGCTGTCGCAAGCAAGGAGACAGGTTGAGTGTGTAAAATGGTGATTGTTAAACAAAGCAATAGAAACGGACATCAATAAAGCTGAAGGAATAGTGAGGTGTATCTGTTTACTGAAGAACATCATAAGAGATCTTGAAGAAACAACATATGATACTTCTGTTCTTCCAGAAACTTCACAAATTCATAGATCCTGTCATGCGTAAACAAATGTCAGTGGTAGATCATTCAGTCAGTCCTCAAAAGGAACAAGAGATATAAGAAATGCTTCCAAAGCATAATTAAATAGACCTGCTGTAGTTATAAACAAACCAGTTAAAACCTTTTTCATTAGTGTTATTATTTCAGTACTTACCTGTAACGTTCAATCTCTCTATTTATCCCAAAATTTTGGCTTGAAATGTCTGTTATGGTAATTTTTGTCTCTGGTCAACAAAGGGGGAGGCATAGCTCTAACAAGTTCCATTAGATACATTTTGTCCATTAACTGAATCCTATGCAAACTGCAGCAGGTGTCTGGCTAGACTGACGGTACGAAACAAACCTACTTTGTTGAGACAGACAGTCGGGAGTGGTTGGGAGACAACGTGCCAGTTGGATCAGTTTCAGTGTAGCCGCTTTCATAAACAGTGGTTTGGTTGATTTTTGCTTCCTTGGCTGGAGTCTGTCCAGAGTAATGTGTTGTGTCAGTTCTGGCTCCAATGTAGCTGCAGCATAAGGATCAGCCCCCAACCCACCCCACACTAATGAGAAATTCTGAGTGCACGTCTGGCCCATATACCCAAAATTATTAACTTCAAATTACTTCCTCAAAGTTTAGTTATTCTGAGTTCTGGCCCTCTTATTCAGTATGCAGAATGCAACTATCACAACAAAAATTCATTTGTTTTCTAGATATGTTAAATAAGCAAGGTACTTAAAATTGGACACTTACACGCTGATTGAATCTCCGGCGATCACGTGGAGCTTTCACTACAGTCAGTTTTGCAGTACTTACAGCTCCGTTTTCTGTAACAAAAAAGTACATAGTAAGAACCTCATCCAGGTTATACACTATCAAATTAATAACTAGAAAGAAATACGCATTATTACATAATCATTGAACTTGACAGATCTCATGCTTATCAACATCATGCTAAAACATTCTGTTAATGACCTCTGCTTTCTCTGGTATTGATACACTCCTCTTGCTGCGGCAAACTGCAGCTCAAAAATACAACCATACTAGCTGGGTAGATCCACACACACAGGTAGATCCGCGCATGCGGCAAGATTCAAATATTTGAATTTAGGTGTCAGTCCTTTATTTTCTTGAATATCGACGCAGTATGCACACAGGATGTTGCAAAAGAGAGAGTTTGTGGCCTGTTCCAAAATTTCACTGTGCAACAGAAGGTATGACTGTCAATGGTATCAAGTAGTCTGAGAGCCACTTTGCCAGCATGCAATACATAACTCCATGGAGGATGGTACTTCAGAACCTGCTAGTTCCCCAGAAAGGCAATAAAATTCCCCCTATTTCATGGAGTCCAACAGTTCGTTTCTGTGTTCACAAGAGTTCATCTCACCAATGGTCCCAACCTTGGGCCCAATGACAAAAGTCAAGCCTTCCTATTCTATTTCTTCACGGTTAATTTAATATTATCCTCCTACCTATGATTAGGTCTTCCAAGTGGTCTTCCTTCAGCCCCTCCCACCCCCAACCAAAACCCTAGAGGTAGCTGCTCTCTCCCACATATGTACCCACCCTCCTCATCTCTTGGTCACTGTAATGTTGCTTAGTGAGGACTACAAAACATGAAGCTCCTCATTATGCAATTTCCTCCATTCTAGAGCCACTTTTTCCCTCTTTGACCTATCATCTTCCTTAGCATCATATTCTTTAATGTGACACATGTTTCGCACCCACCCAAACCAAAAGGCACAATTATTTTTACATGTTTCAATATTTTTTTTATTGCTGGTAAGTAACAAACAGGATTCAACCTCAATACTTGCAATTTGCAGATGAAGATTTAACTACGATCAAGCTGAATCTGAACAACAGTAAGGGCCATAACAAGAGCAAAAGCTGCACCAAAATGTGACAGCATAATTCTGTACCTGTTTGGACTACATTATATCACTATGAAGGTGGGAAGAGCATAAATCATTAAAATATAAAAATCACAGCAGCCAACGTGGCAGTAAATCATGTATCCAAACCTTTCAACCGTACAAACACAAACAACGTCAGACATAATATTTATGTAACATCAGCAACACCTGTGTTGCCACTCAAAAATCTGGCCTGTAAAATTGGAAAGGCAGATGAAGAGAGACTACCGGCAACAAAAATTAGTGATAACTGTGGACTATGCACAGATCGTAACGAAATGAAAACAAGTCAGAACAATTATAACATGTGGCACATTTATAAAAAAGACTACACTGCGAAGAACATATTATTAGATCATAACCATTATTATCATCATCATCATCATCATTTTAGGCTGTAGTTCGGTCACTGATGTATCAAGAGAATTGTGGTTTTAATTAAGGCAGAATATGTGTAATTAAACTGGTAATAAATTGTACCTTCCTTCTTCCTTTGTCAAGCAACTGTGCAGTATCTGTGGACTGTGTACTGCAGCATTCGAGTGTTCACTTGGCAACAAGCCCGGTGCTGCTCACGTGCATGTCAATAAACTGAATTTAACGCAATGGTACTATCAGTATATTCACGAACAAATTCTCTCTCTCAACAATGTCTCTTTAACAATTATATTATTGTCATTACATGCGATCCCTTATTATCTCCTTTACTTGTGTTTTTGTTTGTTGTTTGTAATTTGTGTACTTTTGTATGTTCCTGTGCTGTCACTGTAACTGGCCTTATGGCTGTTGTGCCAGCATATAAATAATAAAGAATTAAATTCAAACATTATCATCATCATCATCGCCGTCATCGTCGATGTCATTCTGATGTGACGAAATTAGGAAGTACTGATTCTGTACATGAGAAACACCAACAAGATGCAAATTTTTCTTAATAAATTATTTCACCCAGATTATCCTTGACATGTTTTGAACAAGTAACTGTTCATCATGAGGAGAAGTTCTGTACAAGCAGCTTATAGTACTTAACCATGCATCTTAAAAGGTGTCTAATCAATGACATAATATGAATGATATTGTATCATTCATATTGTGTCAGCGACTAGATGCCTCTTAAGATGCATGGTGAAGTATTATAAGCTGCTTGTACAGAACTCCTCCCCATGACGAATAATCCTTGCTTGAAATATGTCGAGGATAATCTAGGTGAAAAAAATTAAGAAAAGTGTGTATCACGATGCATTGTTCAAAGAATGTAAAGTTTACTGATTCTACTTTAAAATGTGTCAGGGCTTACCACAGTCAGCACGTTTGAAACTGCTTATTCATAAACGACATATCACACAGATTTGTAGCTTCATAAACTATCTTTATACAAAACCTTATATTCCCAACTCCATTTGTCCAGCGTTATCTCTGTCAAACCGAAATAAAAACTTCCCAATTTCTACCACACTGCCGCACATTCTGCAAAAAAGAACATTAAAACAGCAAATGTGTATTTTTCCGAAAATCAATTTACCCTATTTTTATTCAAACACGCTACATTAGTCTAAATATCACTTCCACCACACAATTTCTTGCGCGCGTCCTGTCATTATTACGCCGACTTTTGAAAGGCTGATGTAGACCCCAACGCTCATGCCAAACTTTTTTTTAATATAGGTCTGTTGCATCGAAAGTCGAACACACGGCATGGCTATCTGATACAACCTCTTTCGCCGTTAGAAAAAATGAAAAAGAGGAGGGGGAGGGGGAGGAAGAAGGCTAAGATGTTATACACAAATTTCTTAGACGAACACCTCAAAACATTCTCTGCTCCTCTTTTCCTTTGGCTTTCACGCATCAGGTCCCCTAGCCTAATCCTGTGATCGAACCTTACACTTACCGAACTGAATTCTCATTACAATCTAATCAGCACGGCCAAATAGAAGCAACAAAGGAAAAAACTATTTGTAAGCGAATGTCCCACACATATAATAATAATAATTAGTTGCGATTGCCGATGCATTTTTCCTTATTATGAAAAAGACAGCAGACAAAACTTCTACTTTCCTTCCAATGCTTCGATTCGTCCACACGCTGTCGCACAATATTAACAGCTGGGTTATGTCTAAGCGCTTAGGTTTGTAGTCATCGCCATATTTACCTACAACACATTTCCCATAAATTGACAGTTGTCCCTGTGCGCATTATGAAGACAAGGGCGTGGAAGTACAGCTCCATAAATTCTTCACAACGGCATGTAACGGAGGTGATGTCTGCTTCGCTCCTCGGCCGCTCTACCCCCGACTAAACTAAAGAAACTCCGTGGCCGTAGTCCGCACGCGAACTATACCGACAGAGCGGCCGCCGCCGGTCGGCGAAGTTAGTGCCAACTTTTGCGGATAGAGGGGTGTCACGTGGTCAGCGCAACGGGTCCCCAC
>Ga0123354_10020939_pt1 | contig 10295 bp, 3 predicted proteins | sample TergutLab28metaG_2_FD_97872 | JGI IMG/M metagenome (GOLD analysis project Ga0123354, IMG submission 97872) | Labiotermes labralis P4 segment gut microbial communities from Petit-Saut dam, French Guiana - Lab288 P4 | ecosystem: Host-associated > Arthropoda: Insects > Digestive system > Gut ...
AGAAAAAAAAAGAAAAAAAAAAAACCAAAAAAAAAAACTACACAAATATTACTACACACAAAATAATTTTTTTTTGATATATAATTATATATATATATATATATATATATATATATATATATATATATATATATATATACATACATATATGGTAGGGTTTATCTTATAGCATGCCATGGAAGCACAGAGGGGAGTGGAGTTATAAAACTTCTTTCCGTAACCTTTGTTTTAGATGGGGTTGGTAGTTGGCGTCACGCCTCGGCCGCTTTACCCCCGGGAATGACCCAGTACCTATTTTATACGAGGCTGGGTGGGCCCCAGGGCCGGTCTGGTGGGGTGCGGAAAATCTCGCCCTCAAGGGGATTAGATCATTGAAAAGTATATGTATATAGATATGAAACACTTTGATAATTTTATGTGCAGACTGTACCAGTCCTGTCTAGGCTGGATTAACGATTTTTACAATTGAAATATTTCTCACGTTCCGTCTACGTATCCATAAAAATTCATAGCCAGTGCCTTCAAATAGGCTACGGCCGCTGCCTTCCAGCCCCTTAATGTTCTACAATTGACACTGGTTCTCCCATCTCACGGGGTGTGCGATGGCGCAGCTATTTGAGGCACTACCCTGCAAACCGGAAGTTCGCGGGGTCGATTGTCTATATGGTCATTGGGATTTTTCACTGACGTAATCCTTCCGGCCGCACTATGGCTCTGTGGTCGCCTCATCTTCTAATAGAAAGGAGTACCACGGTTATTTCTGGAGGGGTAAAGGCAGCCGGTGCCTAGTGCTGACAACCTTACCACCTTCATGTGCCGAGTGTATAAAAATCAAGGGAGCCTCAATTTCCCGAAGTCCTAAGGACTTGTCCAAGCCTGCAATGGGATAGCTTTAGATAGTTTTAGATAGCTTTAACTATCTTTAGATAGCTCTCCCTTCTCATTTGATGCTACATAAGCAACGAAGTTAGAAAAACCTCTTTAAAACTCTTGTAATTGTTCGAACACTGTTTGTTGACATGCACCATATTCTCTAAGTTTCTGAAATCACTCACTGAGTATCTCGAATTGTGGATACCAATTGTTGGCCATGACGTTATCTGGCAGGTCTACAATAGGGTCAATCTTCCATACTACGCGATGTGGGATTCCAGAGAATAAGCTAGTAAACGCTTCCAATTTGTCCTTGGAGAGCGTTTCAGCTCGAACCAAAGACCCGAGACTACAGTAGACCACTCCATCTTTAGCCTCATTCATAAACGTTTCCAAGTCCTGTTGAAGAAGAAACGAGATAATTTACTGTACATACTTCGAAGCATCATTTCGAGTTAGGTTAAGGCCTGTTACCAGAGCCCACTATGAGCCTTGGCTGACTTGTGGCTGTATAATCCACTGTTTTGTACCAGGTGGAAGTAAGTGGTTGGCTTCCTGCTACGGTATTTTCGTTATCAAAGGACTTGCCGATTACACTTTGAATAGGAATTCCCTACACCCAGAGCTACTCAGTAGCGCTGGCGAAGAGAGAAGTCTCTAGTCGCAGTGGCAAGGTAACCCCGATTGTTTGGAAGTCCTGTGTGCATTCCAGTCACTAATAACCAAACGATGAAGCAACCCGTCCCGCAAGGTGTCATTTACTTCAGTTCGGTACATTTACTTCTCAAATTATTTTTCATGAACACTTGACTGAACAGGATAAAAAAAAGTCTGATAAGAGTAGAGAAAAGCAATTTTATATGTGCTTAAAGGTTTGTACTGAGAAAGGAATGAATATTTAGTCAGCGAAAATTCGTCGCCGAAGAAAATGATGGGTAAAATAAAAGTGCAGTGTAAATGAATGTTAATTAGCATTTTAACACGCGAGATTAAAGAGACAAGTAAAGTCCCATTGCTTAACTAAGCAGGTATATTCCCCAGCAATTTTAAACATCGGTACAGATTAAGGTAAATAGTTGTGCACCAGGACGCTTGCATGCTTAGTTAAAAATAAAGAAATGGTATCAATTTCGTAGACGGTTTGTGGGCCCCAGATCGTAGGCTAAGCGGTGGGAAAGAAAATAAAACATGTGTTTGCGTGTACTGAACGATGAACTCCAAGTACATAGTCATATACTTTACAAACTAATAGCTACTCGGGGTGAACTATGCAAGCGTTACGGCGTACAGGTGTGAGATGCATAGTGACTAAGAAATTGTAGTCGTAGATCAGGAATAAATAAAGAGGATCATTTGGAAGCTCTAGACATAAATAGTATGACAGTTTTAACCAAAATGGATAGTATTATGTAATTTCAAGCAATTTCTTTGTACCATTGTAACAACGTTTCCTAGAAACGGCCTGTCGTCTTACTCGCTTTATAAATTTCTCTCCTGAAGAATGAGGCAGCAGAATCCTCCGAAACATTCGCATATATCTACCAAGTTATATGATATCACGTCTCAACTAACCGCGAGCTTTATGTTTGTGTTTGTGTGTTTATTATAACCACTGCTGTAAATAGCAGTGGCTTCCTTCACCACAGGCACTTTCCTTTGTAATGTCGAAGCACCATAATTCTATGAGGCAGAAAAAGTAGTATTTAATGCAACTCAAGCTACGCATTTCGGAGATAAAACCAGTTCTGTTCTAGATTCTGGAGATGTCAGTTTTTTTTTTTTTTTGGTAAGGTGTTTTGGTTGTTTGCTCGGCAAATGACGTAGCCTACTGGCCTTCTTCGAATAGGTCTGTATCCTGAGGTGCTTAGTTTCTTATTATCAAAGAAAAAATGTAAATTGGGTAGGAAATGCACATAATAAACAATTTCAGAATAGCTAAAAATAGCAAGAATCTTATCGAAAAAGAAACTTACTTCTGCAGAGTTTGAAGCGGGAAAATTTCAAAGTTTTAAACTTGTAGTTCATTCGAATAATGCAATAAATTTCAGTTATTGCGGACCCAAAACACAAGACCTCTCGATTAAAATTATTTATCTTTAAGGAAGCTATCAGTGTATGTTTTAGCATTATAGGAAACATATCAGTACAAATATTGCGATCTAGGGACATGTGATTTCTTGTCATTTGGTAAAAACTAATAAAATTTCATAAGAAAAGGAAAATACTTTCCTCCGAAAGTTTGGAACATGATATATATGATGTTACATTTCTGAAAGTTACGATTCTTGTACTGAGAGCTGTATGGACGCAGCTTTCGAGCATAAACATTATATTCAGTGAGCGAAATGTATTTTTTTTAAAAATATAATCCATGTAGCACCATAACCACTAGGGATAACTTACTTCTGGTAACTTTCCCTTTTCGTTTATATGTAAGCCACCCACTTCTATTAATGCCGGTACTGTGGGCCTTGGAACATGCAGGCTGAAATGTGTATTTACTAAGATGAGGCTCGTCTTTTTCTTCAATTCTGCAATAGGAGGAACGTCTGGTCCAAAATGCTCTTTTGATAATCGGTCCATAGGTAACTCTGAAAAGTAATAATTTCCCAATTTTAAGACTTCTGTTAGAACGGTGTTTACAAGTCTCTGACCAAACGTCATGTGATGTGTATATGGGAGGAAGTAATTTGGCATGTATGCTGGATGGTTAGGGTTCCCGATACGATCATTTGCCCACGGTAAAATGACACTGGAGATCATGCTTATGATCGGAGCGTTGAAACGATGTGATAGACCCAGAAAACAGTCGGGACCAAAGATTTCAGTAATAATGAGATCAAATTTGTCATCGCCATTAATGAGTCGTCGTACTTTGGGTTGCTCCAACACAGTCCGGCATATTTCTAGATTTGTGTTCCATATATAGTCTAATAGACCAGTATAATATGATAATTCTAGGGCAAAATCCATCGTGTAGTTATTCACGACTCCCGGGTATGAGCCTTCCACGCTGATGTCTGTGTAATTCGGTATCGGCTTCTTTTGTGGCAAATGTCCGACCACGTAAACTTGATGTCCTCTTGCTGCAAGTCCTTTGAGCAGAGCTTCAAACATCATAAAGTGACTTTTGCCATTGAAATGAAAGACTCCTAAAATCCTCGCTCCTTCAGATTCTTCAACAGACATACTGACTGCAAGGGCACTCAGCATCAAGACAGGCCAGCGCGTCATCTGTCAAAACAAATAAAACATTTACTAACGTCTCGTTATTTACTGGGTGAACATTTAATGTTATTAATTTTAAGTGCAATATACATATAAAAGCAATTGCCAACCTTTGCTCTAGTTGAAATATTGCCAAAGGTTGGCAATAAACTTCTGTGGGTGCAAGTTATTTCCCTTGCATTTCTGCCTAAGCTAAATATTAAAACTTAATGCTAGGAAAATAAATGAATAAAGGGAAGAGTTTGTCGGTAATTAATTGGTAAAAATAATTGGATTATTCGGTAATAAAATGAACAACTTTTTACATACCCGTTTAAAACATATTCGGATGCGTTTTTTTTGTTTTGTTGACCGTGCATCCCTGTATAATCTTCTTCAAATGAAGTAGACCAGTCAGCCACCCATACAGAACGAAAAATAACAGTGACGCATAGATACAGTAAATTCTCCTGATGATGGGCACATAGTTGCCCGAAACATGTAGAGAAGTTGAAATAAATATGCTAAGAAGTAGTGTGCACCTAGTTGGCTTCATTTGAAAAAGATTATACAGGAATGCATTTATATAAAATATGGTTCACAGGTAAAAACAAAGTAAGTCCAGCTGAAGTTGAGGTCACGAGACGTAGAAGGATAGAAGAGAGAAGCATGAGAGAGGCAAGTGGTAATGATATCAGTAGCAGTATGGTATTACAATCAGATAACGCAGACGTAAGGTGTCGGAGGTGAACTGAACAAGAACCCGCGGTTGTGAGGGCACAGTCCTATAAAGATGGACACAACTCGACACTGCAAACACACATCCGTAAAAACAACAAAAAAGTGAGACTTATAATTTTATCTATATTGAATTCGTTCTACTGATGCTAATATTCGCTAATCAGGTAAGAAATTTTCATTTTTACACAAATCAATTTTTTAGCTATGTGTCCGCTAGAAACAGCCACTGGGATTCGTATCAGTAATATTCTCTTTCCGTGGTCCGAGTAGCTCAGTCGGTGTAGCGACTGACTACGGGCCGGACCGTCCGGGGATCGAATCCCGATAGGGACGAGATTTTTCGCCTGTCCAGACCGGCCCTGGGGCCCACCCAACCTCCTGTACAATGGGTACCGGGTCTTTCCCGGGGGTAAAGTGCGGCCGGGGTGTGCTGTTGACCACTCACCCCCTTCTAGTGCCGCGGTCATGGAAGAGTAGAGCTATACCTCTACCCAACCTCTGGGCCACACCGGGCCTGTAACGGGATCACTTTAATTTATTATTCTCTTTCCATCTACGTCTAGGTCATACAAGCAATCCACTCCTTTAGGGAGATAACTTACACGTATTTTTTATAGTCTATATAATAATTTGCACACTTACAAGATTAACGTTTTTGTAAAAATTAAAATAGCAACACAATAACTCAAAATTTAATGAAAATATTTGGCAAGTGTATTTAACTATATTCTCTAAGTTGACACTGAGGTAGATTCTAAAGTGTTCACGTAGATCTGTTTTGCACATATCATTTGCTTTCTGGGATCTCCAAATTTGGCGACCGTATGAAAGGTTATGGTTATTTCTATGGGCATTCTGGTGGTGAAAATTAAAATGATTTTCGCAAGCCAGTAGCCGGGAAAACACGCACATTCTTCTACAGATAGTTTTAGATCAGTGAAGTATTTGTAATAGATATTAATTGACCCTGAGTAAATTTTAGATCATTATGCTCTGTTGTAGTTTTTATATTTCGCAAAGCGCAGCTCAGCATTTTGTTCCAAATGAAATGTAAACAATTACTAACGTAATAGAACTGCATGAAATGCAAAAACATTGGACTTACGACGGGAGTGCAAATATATAATACCTTGTGCCACATTTAAGGAATATGCGTACCCGAAAAATGTATGTGTTTAAACTTATAAGTTAAGAACTGAGTGGATAATCAGGAAGAGTCGACCAGACCAAACAGGAGTATAAAAATATTTTTACCTCCAGTTTTTATAGTCGCAGGAAAATAAACAAGAATTTCTGAGCAGAACCTGAAAGTTTGTTTTAGTTTCGACAGGGATTATATTATCATAAAACCATTACTATAAACCTTTTCATGTTTTGTGGAAAAGAAAATGGAAGTTCTGTGTGAAATTTGTCGAATATAACCTCAAAGTTCCGCATTGTTACCACGTTTAAATTATTTGATCTACAAACAATATTTGTGCATAATATATAAGTTGTTTATTCTCCGACTTTTCGCCAAATTTCGTAAGTCTCGCTGCTTCATTTGGAGAAAGAAAACTTGCGTACAACCTCCATATATTGAGAAGTGTGCCTTAATTAATCTTGCAAAGCTTTCGCAGAGCAATTTTCATGTACTAAACGCGGTGTCGGCTAGGAACCACACCTGAACTCAAAATTGCAGGTACTAAACGTGGAGAATGACGAGGTGTTTCATTCTCGCCCCTTCTGACTTTAAGAAGCCCAAATTTAAATTCAAATACCGTTAATTTTATTTTTATTTACTTTTCATTTTACTCTTTCTGACACTTTTAAGTAAAACTTGGTTACCTGTTTCTGTAAGAGTCATATGCGACCTCCTAAAAGTATTGGTAAAATTCTCAATTTTGCCAACCAAATTTTATAAAGTAAATAATACGCATTTTTGAAATGTGAAGAATTCATAGATGCTGTATGAGCACTTTTTGTGTTTTCATGAAATAGCTCGGACTAAATCTAGTTTGTTTACAGCTGTGTACAGGGGTAAACACAAGACATGTAGTGGAAACTCATACTTACTTTAGAATGATATTAAACAAATATTACGCCTGTAATTACTAAGACACTTGCCATACAGTCTCTACCCCCCAGATGGAGTGTTGAATGTTGCTGTCTTTCTGTCGTCCACGCCTTGCTCTATCACATATAGGTCCTTCCAGGCACAAACACTTTTATCTGTAACCTGTAGTGTTATTGCGCCGTATTTATGTAGCGTTTTGCGTGTAGCAGATAATGAAAATGTGGAACGAAGTGTAGGTTATTATTAACAGAGCAAAACGAAGCGAATAATTACACGTGTTGTTGCCTTTGACATTCAGTTTTTTTGTTTCACTTTTGGCTTCGAAAACAAAAGAAATAGATTACGAATTATGTAACACAGGAGAAAATACGCGCATTTAAAATAGACTTCCTTTGTTTTCTACTATCACAAGGTTTCAAGGTACCAGAAAAATTGCCTACAGCAATTACCACTTAAGTTAGTAACGCACTATTACGTTTAGTTTCATACCCACATCGGTGTGTCGTCACAAAGTGCAGAGTCTCGTCCAATGCTGTGGTTTTCACGAAAATGAAATTACTTTTAAAAAAACTTTCATGGACATGTGCTGCACTGCATTCTATACGAATCGAAATACAAATTTCGAAAGCACGTGCAAAATTTCATTTACGTCCTTAAATAAAGCTTGCCTTTCTCTGCTCCGATTTACACTAAACCTATATATGTATGTGTGTATGTGTGTATATGTATGTATGTATGTGTGTATGTGTGTGTATATGTATGTATGTATGTACGTATTTATGCATATATGTATGTATTAATGTATGTATGTATGCATGTATGTATATACGTATTTATGTATGTATGTATATATGTATGTATGTTTGTATTTATGTATGTATATATATGTATGTAGTTTTTTTATATATTTATTGGCGTGCTCCATTACATTTTGTTTGTAATACTACATGCTTTTTACATTGAATACTGCAGTGATTATCTATCTTCAGTGATATTTACAATTAGTTATGTATGTATGCATATATGTATGTATTAAGTATGTATGTATGTATGTACGTATTTATGTATGTATGTATGTATTTATGTATGTATGTATGTATATATATGTATGTATGTATGTATGTAATAATGTGTAAATATGTCAAGAAGTACGGGATGTACAGATATAAATTCGTTTCCTCGCTCAGGTAAAGTGTAACGGATGTTGAGTCGATTTTCATGAATCTCGTGCGTTCAGTAAAACAGTTTCTTTACAGTTAGAGAAATTCGTTGCACGCGCATTCGCAAAGTCTCGAAAAACACGTATTGGCATTGTCATGTATGTTTGTCCGTCCGTCCGTCCTACCGTCGTCTTCCAATGGACGGATTTGCATAAAATTGAATATTGGAGAAATTTATTAGAATGTGTCCAGCAAATTCAAATTTGTTAAAATCGGACACATTGACCGAGACCTTTACCTGAAGATAGACTTAGATTTTACTATTTTGATAACGACATGGTAGGTTAACAATAATGCGAAAGTTAAAGCATTGCTGCCTTTCCATGGCAACACTTTCAATATTGTGTATTTTTGAAAGCCACATTAAAATTTCAACAAAATAGTGAAATCTCTATTTCATGTCCATGGCAAAATGCTGACGGGAATGTGCCATAATACTACCTTATACACACATTACCTGCCTTGTTAGGCGCGTTCGCACAAGGTGCGAAAAGCGCCTATTGGTTTGTCATTTCCTTCCGTCCATCCGTCCATATGTATTAATTCGTTTCCCACAGGACCGATTTTCGTTAAATTCGATATTAGAGACTTTTATAAAATATCCGTTAAGAAAAATCAAATTCGGTTTAATCTGACAACGACATATATGATTCAACAGGCCTAAAGAGACCGAATTTTAAAGCTGATGGACACCTAGCCGGTTAATAATTCACCGTGTTTTATGGAATCCATAGTTCCACTAGCATGTTTATAAGATCCCACAAATGGCACCAACCCCGAGTTATTTTAACCTAATCCACATTCTTATACCCGATATCAGTAAGACGTGGTGGTGAAATACTATGAAATACTGTGAAATAATATCTACAGTGAAATACTGTGAAATATTGTGAAATACTGTTTCCCTACGCTACCCTAAATTTTACACATATATTTTCTCAAAAACCTTTTCATCGCCCTACTCTGATTTTCCCTTATTTTGTCATTCTCACAATAAGCTGTTTGGTTGTAAGAATCGGTTGCAATTGCGAGAGGTTTTCTCGAAAATGAAAAGACACATATGTTGTTTCTATCATCCATATTTTCTTTATCATTTAAGTGTCATTTATTTAACAAGACTGTCGGTTTCTCGGATTTTTCGGAATCTACTTCATAGTCTTATATTTATTTTCCCATTTTCTGATTATTTCTATACGTTTATTATAAAAGGAAATAAGCAAATATCTTTCGTTGCACATCAAGTTAAAACGTGTTCTCTAACTTGTAGATTAGTAAAGTAGATTTCCTCTCTGTTATGACACATGGAGATACTGAAGTTTGAAAATAGAAAATCTTGGAGATTCTAAAACCATGTGGCGAAATGAATGGAAAAGTGGTCCAGTGTAGAACGAGTAACATGCAGTTATAGTGCTACTTCTGTACACTTTTGTGTACCTGTTACCAAAATATTGTGTCTGCACTAGGACTGATATGTTTCTCTACAATTTCAGGTGTTTTCGCAAAATTGCGAAAAGTTCTTTAGCTTCGTCATGTACGCCCATTCTTCAGTCCGTCTATTCTCATGAAACAATTCAGCTCCCACTAGACAGATTTTCATAAAATTTTATATTAGAGGATCTCTCGAAAATCAGTCGTGAATATTTAAATTTTATTAAAATCGAACAAGAATAGTAAGTACTTTGTTTGACGTTCACAGGGCCGTGTATCGTAATATTACTTCTGTAGTAAAACCAAACAAATGCAACAGTGTATCAAATTTATTTCATTTCGGAATAACACACTATATGTTTCGGACGGTCTTTCCGTCCATCATCAGGAGTTAAAAACTGTACATACAGCAACAGGCATTTGTCAAACAGATATTGCTCTATGCTTGCTAGCAAGCAGACAGCAGTATCTGTTTGACAAATCGCTGCTGCTGTATGAAGTCTTGAATTCCAGATGAGGGATGGAAAGACAGTCCGAAACATGTAGAGTGTCATTCGAAAATAAAGTAAATTTGATACACTGGTGTATCTAGTTGGATTTACTGTAGATATGGGTACTTTGTACGAAGATATGTGTAATTATATGATTGTGTCTCACTTACTTCTTCCTGGATTGCGAAATCTTTCGGACAATTTTTATAGATAAAATAAAAACAGAAGCTTTATGTTCAAAAGCTTGTTCCAAAAATTGTGCCTTTCTGAGATAATACG
>Ga0123354_10020941_pt1 | contig 10294 bp, 11 predicted proteins | sample TergutLab28metaG_2_FD_97872 | JGI IMG/M metagenome (GOLD analysis project Ga0123354, IMG submission 97872) | Labiotermes labralis P4 segment gut microbial communities from Petit-Saut dam, French Guiana - Lab288 P4 | ecosystem: Host-associated > Arthropoda: Insects > Digestive system > Gut ...
CGCTGACCACGTGACACCCCTCTATCCGCAAAAGTTGGCACTAACTTCGCCGACCGGCGGCGGCCGCTCTGTCGGTATAGTTCGCGTGCGGACTAAGGCCATGGAGTTTAGTTTAGTTTTAGTTAGGGTTGTTCCCAAATATTTGAATTTTTCCACCCTTTCAAAGGAACTAGTATCAATCTTTGTATTTTTACTTCTTCTTACCGTCTGATCTCACGACATGACCATGTACTTAGTTTTATCGACATTTACTTCTAGTCCATTCTCCTTACTAGCCACTACCAAAGCTTCTGCTCTTTCCTTTATAGTATGTACGCTTTCTCCCGGTATATTAAAACCGTCAGCACAAACCAGAAGCTGATGTGTACCATTTAGTTTCAAGCCATCCTGGTTTACCTGAACCCTCCTAATGGCGTACTCTAAAGGAAATATGAAGAGCATTGGCGATAGAGCATCTCCTTGTTTCAAACCATTCCTAATAGGAAACATGTCAGAAAAATTCTTTCCTACCCGGACTCTGCTATACGTCTCAGCCAGACACAGTTTTGTTAGCTTTACCAGTTTCATGGGGATACCAAACTCAATGAGAATATTATACAAGATCTCCCTTCTAACTGAATCATAAGCTTTCTTGAATTCTATAAAGAGCTGATGCACTGCTTCGCTGTGTTCCCATTTTTTCTCAAGTATTAGACGAACGCAGAATTCATGATCAATAGCTGACCTGTTGCGTCGAAATTCGCACTGAAAATCCCAAATAATTTCCTCTGTATATGGAGTTAACCTTAACAGCAGGATGTTGTACAAAACGTTGTACGTAGTTGGCAAAAGTGATATGCCCCCATAATTACTACAGTCTGCTTTATCGCCCTTCTTATTGATAGGCAAAACGATCGACACCTTCCACTCCTCAGGCAATTCTTCCTTATTCTAAATAGAATAACAAGTTTATTGGATCTCATAGCGAATTTTTCCCCTCCCTGCGTTAATCATTTCAGTAGGGATTTGATCAATAGCCGGTGATTTGTGACATTATAGCTTTTCAATAGCCAACTCAACCTCAAAGGTACGTGGCACAGGCACTGGTGATTCTGCTGTGTGTATTTCTGTCTGCCTAACTTCACTAACCCCATGTATATGCAATAACTGAGAGAAATTATTCCTCCACCTAGCCGAACTACTGTGGGAGTCTGCAACCAAATCATCTTCTCATCCTTTACTATTTTATTTCTAGGCTGGTAACCCTTCTTAAAATCATCGATGCGCCTATACAAGTCCCTAACATTTGTGATCTTACTGTTAGTTTTAAGTTCTTCAATTTTAGTTTTCAGATATGCCTTCTTTTTATTCCTGAAATTTCTGCTAGCTTCACGTCTTACATTGTTTCGATTGTCTACATTGCTTTGGCTTGGATCCTGTACCCACTGCATTTTAGCCTGCTTCCTTTGATGTAAAAAAAACCTAAACATTCTCCATCAAACCGTGGTTTATGCTGCTTCAATTCGTACAGACCTAGACTCTCTTTAGCTGAGGTTTTGATATTCTCTTGAATGTTCTCCCCAGCTCTATATGTGTCCTCGCCATCACTTTAGTTCTCCAATGTTGCAAAACTGTCTGTAATCTCAATCTGATACTGTTTCTTAACCTCCAGCTCATTTAGTTTCCTGGGATTAAGTCTTTCCCCATCAAACTTCTGTGCTGATTTTTTACCTACTGCCAATCTATACCTTACGTTTGCAACCACCAGAGTGATCACTATCACAGTCAACTCCCCTGAAACTTCTAGTATACTCGACTTCCATCTCCTATCTATCAATATGTGATCAATCTGTTTGTGAGTCTTCCCATCAGGGGAATTCCATGCAAACTTATTAGTGTCTCGGTGCAAGAACATCATGCTCTTAAAAACTAGACTTTTTTTGATGTGGCAAAGTTTACTACTCTAACGCCATTACCATTACTATCTTGAAGTAAACTCTCATTCCCAATTGTCGGTTTGAAAATATTCTCTCTCCCCACTTTTGCAATAAAATCTCCTAATAGAATTTTCACATGGTACTTAGGAAAACGATAAAAACCTGCTCTAATTCCTCATAAAACTGTCTTTTGAATCATCACTTTTCTCCTCACTTGGTGCATGCACATTCAAAACAATGATACTACACCAGCAACCTCTCATAACTATGTCTGACACTCTATCGCTAACAAACTCTACTCTCTTAACTGCTGATACTATTCTGTGGTGAACAAAAACTCTTGTTCCCCATTGATGATTTTCGTTTCATCTTCCTTAGAAACATTACAATCCCCTGCTCTCACCGTACACCTTTTGTCCCACCTAACCTCCTGCACACCCACTAAATCTAATTTATATCTAGCCAATTCCCTGGATGCTGCTGTAAATGAACCTGTCCTTTACAGGCTCCTAACTTTCCACGTACCAAATCTCATGTCCTTTTTTCGTTTCACAGGTCGTATCAGAGTATCAGTCCAGGTCCGAGGTTTTCTTTGTAAACGGTTCGTAACATGATACGTTTTTACGGCGAGGAGTTGTTAGCACCTCGCCCAACCCCCAAGCTGGAGGACCGCCCCTTGTCGGCTGTCCGCGATTGCTTATTCAATATATTCGCTGCTACCCTGCATATTGGAGGACATTCCTCCATCCGCAACCTGAGAACGCGCCATGCCGTGGTGACAGGGACGCACTGATCACGGCCACTTTTTCCTTTAAAGTACCGTAATATACATTTTACAAGAGTCTGTGTGGGGCCAAGGGTTTGTGTGGATTCTGTAAAGAGGAGAACTTCTTGATCCCTGCCGGTAGTTTAATTACAACTCACGCAACGTCCATTCCGTATCCCAGTGGCTAAACTGCATTGGACTGTAATGAAATACATGTATACTAGTTCTGTCAGTATAAATAATTCGCACATAGACAGTGTAAAATATTTAATCTAAAAAATTACAGTATGTTAATCGTAATAAGCATTGAAAGCTGTACTTACTAACGTTTGATGCTTCACAATTTAATTCGGAGATCAGCGGATCTTAAGCAACGTTTAAATAGAAACACAACTTCCTAGCACTTGTAAACACAACTTCCTAGCACTTGTAAACAAGAAACAAAACGTTAAAATCTACAGTCCTGCCCCAAGCGGAGGCCAAAGGAAGCACATGGAAAAAGCTTCTCTTGGCCTCCGGTTGAGGCAGCACTATCAATTCCTGAATTTCGCTATTTGTAAAAAAAAACAATTTTTTAGGACACACCAATAAAAATAAAGGAGACTGATACCACTGCCTAATCGTAACTGTTCTAAACAATTCTCTTGAAAAAATTCGTGCGAAAAATGGATGGCATTTTTTGGCCCTCCGGATGATGTACCTTAGACGTGTGGTAAATGTGGCGGAGATAATAAAAGAATCCGACGCCCCTACTGAAAGTCAAACCCCGATCATCCAAAGTATAGTCCGTTAATTTACTGCTTGATTTAACAAGACCCTTTATACAGTCTTAGAATTCTAAAAAGAAAAAAGTAAAGTAACTTAGCACACTGAAAGCCGAAATGCAAACCGAGATGCAACTTCTGGTCTCATTTTTGTGTTTATGTGAGTTTTCCCCTACTATAAACTATAAGCGCACACACTAACACACACACACACACACACACACACACACACACAGGCTCTCTTCTTGCTGTTTTTATTTCAGACTCTGTAAGTACAGTTTTACAGGTGGTAGAATGTCCTTAGCGCAATGTTGCAATAAGCTATGTGCACAGGTTTTACAGGCCGACCCTTGCTGTGTTTGCAGTACATACTCTAACCTTTCGAGACCCTGCACATCCACATGCTGACGCGGCCCCGCGATTTGTCATCTAACCCAACACTTGACAACCGCTCATTATCCTCAATAGCAAAATTACGGTCGCATGGACACAAAAAGTCATAAAACATCCTAATGTACACGTGTGAGTGTGTGTCAAACAATACCAGCATGCACACTTGTCATTTATTATAGACGGCACGTTTTACTTCTCACTTTGCTGTGTGGCCCTTCGCTTAATTTAACAATGTATGTCACCCAGCTACTCAAATGACGGTCTTCCGAGTCTTTGTACTCTGCAGCATCACTAGCTATTACCAGCACTTCGAACGAGCATGCTGTTCCATCTCAAGGGTGACTAAATGTAGTTAAGGTTGCGTGGAGAAGAGGATGTGTCTATTATACAGGGAATTTGAAGGATCTGGGACAATCAGAGCTCCACACATTCCCTCCTCCTTCTACTTCAGGATCCACATGCAATTCAGTCACCCTGAAGACAGAGGTAGCACGTTCCTCCGCAGCGTCGAAAAATAAATTACTGTACAACACAGTGTAATGCCAAGAACACCTTCGGTTCAGTAACATCCTAAAGTGGAAACCTGAAAACTTGCGTCATTCATTTAGGTTACATATCATGGGTAGGGGAACAGCCATGATTAGGATATGGGATATTTATTGATCCTTACGTAATGAAGTGCCTTATATCATTTCACATGTTTTGCATGAGGGCAACTTTGTTACCGGTCCTTCGCTAAGGATGTGGTTACTTTCTTTGTATGAAAGTGCAGGACCGCAGTACCCAAAAATTACACAACAAGATAGGCAACTTTCGTATCAAGTAAGAATCAGGCACATTCGCGTAACTATCGTTGCTGTAGAAAAGGAAGAACTATTACATATTCTGAGTGTGTGTCTGTAGCCTTAATTGTCCACCATGCAATGAGAATACTCATTATATTGTCACCTGTGATTTGTCTGGTTTTACCTTATTTTTCCAAAATATCTCATAAACCGCACTATTTTCCGGAAAAAGTTATTGAACATAAAATGCGAATTTTGATTTGCTTTAAACTTTTGTCTGAAACATTTTCCCTTCTAAGCAGAATTTAGCGAGATATCGTAAATTCATAAGGTCTTCATGTGAAATACCCGTCATTATTGTCATATTTTAAAGAAACGGACAGACAGACAGATATGACAAAGCTAATTGTCGCTTTTCGCAATTTCGCGAACGCGCCTAGAAAGTGACGCTCAAAATAAGGAGCTGCCCCTTAAATGTTAGCAATACATAAGCTACATATTTTGAATCTTAAAAAAGTCTTCACGTGTCAAGCAGAGACATCGACTGGTTCTCGGTACAAACAATGATATTTTAAACAGAAGAATTTCTTAATTTTTTGTGCGGTACGAACTGAACTTTTTTATTCGATTTATACGATTTTCGCGTTTTAAATTTTGAAAGTACACTCGTGTAATTAGGAACACGAAATGGCAGTGAGTACTGCCGTCGCAGCTTGAAATTCGATGGCAGTAAATTCATATCGCTTGAGTGGCGAACTGCATTCCTTGAAAACAACACAGCTACATGGATAGACCAAAAACTTTCTGCTCTTACAGAATTTGGAAGCTTATTAGCATGTTCACAGAAATCTACAATCCTTGTGTGGCAACACAGCCAAGCAGCAAACAAATACTGTCAGTATTACTGTACGTGCGGCATGAGAATGTGATTGCAGTTACAGTTGAATTACTGCTATTGGAAGATTAAAGCGATCGTGTTACTCACAACCAGGTGGGAAAGAAAAACCTACAAGGGCAAAGGGAGTACAAACTATGTAGACAGTTAATTATAAAACAAATATTCTTATGTAGGGAATCTAGGCTTACGTGTGTGCAGAAATTCTGTTGCTATGGTAACCAGAAGCTTTCCTAAATCGCCTCCTCTGACTCGCCTGTTACATCAACTCGAATCTATCCTGACTTGCCTCCTAGAACAATCTGAACCTCTCCTGACTCCCCTGGTATAACAACATGAACCTCTCCTGACTCGCCTGTTAGAACAACCTGAACTTCTCCTACTGAACCTCTCCCGACTCGCCTGCTAGAACAACCTAATCCTCTCCTTCTGAACCTCCCCTGACTCCCCAGGTAAAACAACATGAACATCTCCTGACTCGCCTCCTAGAACAACCTGAACTTCTCCTACTGAACCTTTCCCGTCACGCCTGGTAGAACAAACTAATCCTCTCCTTCTGAACATCTCCTGACTCCCCTGGTAAAACAATATGAACCTCTCCTTACTCCCCTGGTAAAACAGCCTGAACGTCTCCTGACTCGCCTGCTAGAACAACCTGAACCTCTTCTTCTGAACCTCTCCTGGCTCTCCTGGTATAACAACCTGTACCTCTCCTCACTCGCCTAATATACCTCTCCTTTCATATAACTCCGACTACGTCTATTATCCTACGGGTGTTACTGTGCTCTTCTGACCATATTTATTTCTTTATTTCTCGAGTCCTACCGCCTCTAATTCAAGCGGATTATGTAAACCTCAGCAGTTGACACGGCGTCGTAAAATAACTGAATAAACAAACGCATAGTTAAACTAGGAAACTTGGACGGTGTTTCGCTGTTAACACAAGTTCCACGGATCTGACGTCTAAATATAGCCTGTTACACATTAAGTGGTCTGGCACAAAACGTGTTGCTATCAACGGTTCGACAGCTAACACTGACCAGCAAGTCATACTGTGACGTCTGGTGTAGGGACGCCAGGCGTCGGTGCGGATTCTGCGAGTGACGGCGATATTTTTACCAGCTCAGACATCTTATAAACACTCAAGTGCTTTGCTGTGTTCGAATGTCTAACACGGTTGACGTGCCTTAGCGAGTAACACAAAACACTGCGCCTACAACCAAAATTTCTTGGAACGATTGCTGATATTTGTGTGGTCCACCAACACAAAGACTTCACGCTTGATATTAGAGTAATCTCAAACAATAATCACCGAGAAGAATTGGTCTTTCCCTAAATTCTGAATGGGAGCCAAAAGTCGGGATAACGAGGCCTAGTTAGGTTGATATTATTAAAACGGATCTTAAAAAGCAAATATATGATAGATTAAACCAGATTCATTTGAATCGGGACAGACCAGAGCGGTGGCCTTTTGTGAACACACTAATTAATCTCTTGGTCTTATTATGACGTTAGGTCTTTATTAAGTTAGCGAATATCTGTTTCTGAACACAGAATTGTGTGTCTAGACTTATTTTTATTGTATTTACAACAGACTGTACCATTGTCTCTAGGCACATCTGCGGCTGAAACGTTCATGAAAGCCAGGCAATGTGCGCATGTCATATTATGAATGTGTGTTTGTGGCCTCAGGGATCCAGCATGCAATGCGCATGCGCCATATTGTCATCTGTGGCCTGTCCAGCCCTACAATATTTTCCCACATTATCTCATTAACTGCACGATTTTCGGGGGAAAAAAAAGTTATCGAACGCAATATGCGTGTTTTTATGTTCTCTACACCTTAGTATTAAACACTCTTCAATCTAAGAAGAACTGAGCCAGATATTTTCATGAACTTTAAGCTCATGGTTCCATGCATCGTAATTCAATGTTAATAAAATCCAACCAGATGCAACAGTATGCAGATATTTATTTACTGCAAAGCCACGTTGGAGGGAAGTAGCTGTACCAGTATTATGACCTGTACCGGAGGCTGCGGTTACAGTTTTTAGTACTTCTGATGATGGGTGTTTTGATACCCGAAACATGTAGAGTGACTTTGCAGTAAATAAATATCTGCATACTGTTGCACCTGGTTGGATTTTATTAACATTATCATAAAGGTAAATCGGTCTTCATGTAAATTACCCGTTATTCTTGTCAGATTTTAATGAAACTTTAATTTTCTGGACAGATTTTTGAAACATACTCAAACATCAAATTTCAACGGAAATCCGTCGAGTGAGAGCCCACTTGTTCCATGCGGGCGGGCGGACAGAAAGACATGGCGAAGCTAATAGTCGCTTTTCGTAATTTTGCGAATGAGCCTATCAATACCAAAGAATGGAAGAATTTTACTCAGTTTGTTCTGGGAGCGGTATTTCAGCGAATATATTCTACCCTGTATATGGGGCTGAATAATGAAAACTGACAGGTGGAAACAGAATTACTCGGAGAGGCATCTGCTCCAGAGCCACTATCCACCGTCAGACCTTCATTATGAATCTTTCTTAATAATTAATCTGAAAATCTTTAAATATATTATGTATTTTTTAATTAATTCCCACATTTTCTGTTGTTCCGTTTACTTTCTCTAACAATTTCATTCATGAGATATATATCTCATTATTTCTATAATGTTTGTTGCCTTCTGATTTTTGTTCATACTTGTATTGTAAGATGATAAAGTTATCAGATATTTTCGTGGCAGAATTTGTTTCACGGAGTGTACGAGTAACAGAAACGTATAAAAATCTTTCAGTGAAAACATGCTCTCAGTGAGATAAATCTGTGCCATATAGCCTGCGCTGCTATTTCGACAACACTAACACTAGCACGACAGAATAGTCACACAAAAGCCATACACTAAAAAAAGAATGAGGCCTGTTTTAGATAACAGCAGAACTGTGCTCAGAACTACGTCCTTTGCTTACAGCATGTGTACGTGAAGCTTTGTTTTTCCACCGTATTTTTGGCTTCACATCGTATCTCATTTCTCGGTGGCCTTGCGGTCTAAAGCTTAGGTCTGCGACCGCTCGATTACTGGGATCGAGGGTTCGAATCCCGCTGAGGGCATGGATAATATTCTTTGTGTCTGTTGTGTGGGTAACAGCCTCTGCGACGGGCTGATCTCTCATTCCAAGGAGACCTACAGTGTGTGTGTGTGTGGTGTGTCTAATTATGTGTGGTCTAGAAACCTCAACTACGGGCTGCGTTAGGCCCACTTTGGACTCCTGCGCCATAGAAATAAACTCTGTCTCATTGATGCAGCGATATTTAGAAAAGTCCCTACATTAAACTCCTTTAGTCCCCTGTCTGTATACGAAATTTTCACGTACATCGTCAATCAGTTTAGAAACCAAAAACAGGCAACATTTTGTATTCGCTTAAAGGTGTAGCCCTTTGAAGACTGATACAAATAATATGGGGATACCTGAAGAATAAAAGACCAACTTGATGTCACTTGTTATTTTATTTCACTTCTTATGTACTCAACATGTTTCGGACATTAATATATCCATCATCAGGAGCTTGCGACTATGCTGTTGAATTGCCATATTGGTCGTTTTTTTCTTGGTTCGCTGTGTGTTGGAGATTTGGTGCGGTTCTCAAACCTAACTGCACCAAACCTCCAACACACAGCGAAACAAGAACAAAACGACCAATGTGGTAATCAACAGCATAGTCGCAAGCTCCTGATGATGGATATATTAATGTACGAAACATGTTGAGTACATAAGAAGTGGAATAAAATAGCAAGTGACATCAAGTTGGTCTTTTATTCTTACGCTATCACAATGATGCACGGTCCAATAAACATAAGTGAGGATACCTGTTGACCAATGCTCCGAATATCCAGAAGAGCATTACTTTGTTTGAAGATTCTGAAGCTTCGCGAGTTTGTCCTGCTGAAGACTATCTGAAAGGTGAAAATGAGTATGGAATACTTCACTGACAGGGGAACAACTGAATTAAAGGGAAAATCCAGTCCCTTTGGAAATTTATCTGTCACAAATCTCACACTGACTGACCCGGGATCGAGTTTTTCTGAGTAATGTATAAAACTTTGGCTACTAGCTCACAAAGAACACAACTCGCGTCCATTACCGACTGACACAGCCCTTTGTACATTTTCATTCCGCTAAGAAACATTTGATTTGATTACTTAGATTAACTGGTTAATGGATTTTAAGGACATAATCGTATTTGTTGTGAGAATCATACGAACCAGATAATTAAACTCTGTGGACACAGTGTAGCCTTTCTCCTGTTACAGTACATGGTACAACGGACATAAGTAGTTTTCCACACGCCACATACTTAACCCTACTTATAATAGCATAGTAAATATAAGTCATATTGTGTATATAAAAAAAACCGCAGCAAAAAACACTGTAAGCCATATGGGATCCCAAATGCGCACAACCATCCTGTAAAGCAATAACGGTTCTTAACTTAGCCTGAAGATGACTATTATAAGTCGAAACTTGTTGCATTAATATTATATTCTATTATAGTTGTGTTGACGGCAATATATAGTAATAAAGTAAATATATAGATACACAATGGGATGACTTCATTCAAATAGTTACCATTCGGCTTTCGGTGCTGTAGATAACAGAATTCGTGTGATTTATATTTTCAGACATTTGTATTTTGTTTTACTGAGGATAAATTCTTCTTTAAATAGGATCTCAAAACACAGGTCTAAGACTCTCAGTGTCCTGCGGTAA
>Ga0123354_10020942_pt1 | contig 10294 bp, 9 predicted proteins | sample TergutLab28metaG_2_FD_97872 | JGI IMG/M metagenome (GOLD analysis project Ga0123354, IMG submission 97872) | Labiotermes labralis P4 segment gut microbial communities from Petit-Saut dam, French Guiana - Lab288 P4 | ecosystem: Host-associated > Arthropoda: Insects > Digestive system > Gut ...
GGACCCGTTGCGCTGACCACGTGACACCCCTCTATCCGCAAAAGTTGGCACTAACTTCGCCGACCGGCAGCAGCCGCTCTGTCGGTATAGTTCGCGTGCGGACTAAGGCCACGGAGTTTAGTTAGTTTTATCATGTTGACAAAAGCTGGTACAATAGTAGAAGATTTGAGGTTTGCACAGTGGTGCTGGTGAACAGTCAAGTCTTGGATGTTATGTTGTGTTGACAATCAACAGTCAATGATTGACAGGGCACAACATCATAAGAGACTTGAATCTTCAAAACTTGGTATATTTATGGAGTTCCTGTGCACATCATTCATGATGGGTTGCTGTTTCATGTTAAAGTTTCAGCAAGTGAGGATTAAACTAGAGTAATTTATGCTTTTATTGCCTAACATTTTAGTTCTGAAGGAACTTCCTGTGTATTTACTGTAGACAGTGTTCTGTGTGTGGAAGTGAACACAGCATAGGCAGATTTGCATTCTGTATCTTGGAAACTGATGAGTGGATATCAATAAAGTTTTGTATTGGGGTTTGTACTAAATTGTTTGGCAAATAGTTTAATTGAGGTTTGTGTTTTTCCTTATTTTATATGAAACTCAAATCTTTCATCAATTAGGTGAAATTAAATGAGAGTATGAAATGAAATATGTAACTTATAGAGGTCTGTAACTCACTTCAGAAACATGCTTTAGTGAAATGAATATTTAACTGAATACAAGGAAACGTAATTGCTGCCTGTTCAGCACAATATCTCTGCAGTACATAGGGTGAATCTAAAATGCTTGGGCAGACTTCAGAAGTGAGTTCCACATAGCAGAACAAGGAGAGAAGATCATATCAGTATATGTCTGCAAATAGTTTATGAGGTACAGCCCAATAACATGTTGACCCATGACACTTGTGCCCATGCATTCATATTTTCAGGTGGAGGACATTGTGAGCATTGTTGTGTATTGTGATTTGGTAAACAAGAAGAAATCAACAGTTAATTAAATTCACCACTTTTTTTGGAGAGGTGTTGTGTGTGTTTTAAGTGAAATGTTACGTAGTTATAGTATTTATTTTTTAATGTAATCTGTCAGTTAAGCTCAAAAAACACACATTTCTGGATGTATGTTTAGATGAACTTTTGTCTCTGTTCTGATGTGAAGAACACGCTTGTAAAATTTGCCCAAGCATTTTAGATATGTTCTGTATTTCTGTTCACAGTAAATGAATATGGCAGCAATTTACAGTGTGCACTGTGAAAATACATTGTATTCAGACATGAGACTCATGTTGCTAAAAATATATCTCTGAAAATTACAAGCTGTTGCTAGTTGAAAATCATCTAATTTCATGTCATGCCAATATTTCTTAAACTTATTAAATTTTGTTACTATAAATTTTGTTTTTAAAAAGTCCTTAAAAACTCATCTAAAGCCTTTACTTCAGAGGCTATGAGTGGAAATGAATATTGGATTTTAATTTTGCATGAGCCCAAGGTCTGGATTCTGGAATTCTTGTTGCATCGGTAACTGATTTGACAAAGCCTAAAGTTGAAGTCATTGTTCCATGACAGGGCTGAACCAGTCTGAAGCACCAGGTTGCCATGCTACCTAAAATTGCATTGTTGCATGTCTTTCACACAGTATTGTTCTGTTTGCATGTGGAATGTTTTAAAATCTGTGACCAATTCAGTCAGGAACAAGAAGAAGTTATGAGCTAGGGTCAAGGGTTGTGACACAAAAGGGATCATTGGAAATTAGATGGGAAATATACATGTTATTTGTAGTTTTAAATATACTTTAAAAGTTTTGCATTTGTTATGTTTACCCAAGAAGGAAATGGTCTGTGTAGTTTTATTAATTTGCTGCTGCTGCTATGTATCTTACAGCTTAATGGAGAAGATTCAGTGTTCATGGAGGCAAATACTCTGGCACTTGTCTTCAGTAAGGTTGCAGACAGCTTTACTCAGTTTAGTTGTAAGTACATCTTCTCTTTTCATTTAAGTGACGGACCTATTTTGTACATATTGTGAATCCTGCTACTGTTAGTGCAGTCTTCCAGGATTCCTGTTTTACTATAGCTGTTTGTACTGTCCTGTTGAGTAAATACCATGCATGGTATTTGTGTTCGTGTTTTTGTTCGTATGCGCATGTATATGTAATAATGAAATGGCAAAGCAGAATTTTGTTAATGGAACCATATCATTGAAAATACAAATATAATAGTTATTGTTTGTGTATACCACGTTACATATTCTACGTGGGAAAAACCAGGTGATTAATTGATGGGGATGTGCAAATAGTGAACAGGGTATTCAAGCAGAACTTTTGAAGCTTACTTTTCTAGTGCATAGATGTCTATTTTACCATTCTTTTCATCTTATTATTAATGTCTTATTTCATTTTTATGAATACCTTATTAAGTTCATGTTCTGTATTCACTAAATATTTGAGTGTAACTTCAGAATTTTGCACTCTTGGGTTATTTGTATTTGCTGACATACAATTTTGTGCCAGATATATAGTTGTGTTTATGATATAACTCCATGCAAAACTTCACTTGTCTGACTCTAGTGGTTCTTTAGCTACTGTCATCAAACTAAAAGCTAAAGGATGTTCCTGCATTTTAACTGCCTTGTTTTACATTACACAAAAGTATATTCCTGATGAAAACATCAGATTTTTCCAAAATTTAGTACCATACACCACTGTAGGACACTAAAGTAGGTGGTAATAATGTCACTCCTGCCTTACAAGTTTGCACTTCTGGTATATTTATTTTATTTTTACTAATTCTAGAAAATTAAAAGGCATGGCATTGCACTGTCCTCAAGTGGCAGGACATTGATACCAAGTTTCATTAATATTATTCAAATGCTTTAACAGTTGAAGGTGCTAATGGGGAAAAGGGGGAGGGGAGGAACAGGCAGCGTAGGGTTTTGAGCCTACTTTTCTTCTAATGTAGGAGGACTGAAAATCTGTGTTTTATTGAGTGTGAATATGAAGTTAGAAGAAAAGTACATGTTATCACTGACTGCCATTTTGTATATATGAACACAAACATTTAATACTTTATTGACTTATAATATTCACAGAATATAATGAAATAGGAATTCAAATTTGTACTTTTAAGCCATGTCAGTTGGCATCCCCACTTTATTTGGGGACTGAAATCGCTCTTTAACAGCATTTGCTTCTTACTTTCTAGGTTAAAACACTTTTTAGAGAATTTTCTGTAGTGCTGTGGATATGTTTCTGTAATGACTGACTATGTACATGCTACTGACTTCTAAAACAAAATGTGTTTTACATTTACTGGCCTGAAAACTTAATTGTACTCAAGTGAATCCTTTGGTATGGAGCTCAGAGCGTTGAAAAATGGATTATGAATAATTTAAAATTGTTGGTGATCTTTTTGTTTATGTATTTGTAGCAGAATTCATCTTTCTATCCTTAGTGTTAATATTTGGTATACTGTCAATAAGAAATGTGGAAGTATTCATCTTGTAACATAATAAGCTCAAAAGAATTTTTGAGTTCTATTTCTGTTGTTTTTCATATTTATGTACCATACAAAAATGTCTGGACATGGCTCATATGAAAGCATGCTAGGAAAAGAGACAGAAATATCCTCTTCTCTATTGCCTTTATTGTTTGTTTGTGGCTTCATATGTATTCTATTGGAGCAAGAATGAATACACAAGAAAGTAATTGGCAGAATGTTGTCATAGTAGAACTATGAATAATGTAATTTCTCTCAGTGGGGCCTTCAGTTCTCTTGCATATTTTAGTTTATGTGAAATGTATGGAATATTTTGCTAAGAATTTGAATTTGTACCAGGTGACTGGACTTAAAATACTTTTTACTGGTCACTTAATATTTAGAGGTTTTTGACCTACTGCTGCTATAAATTCTCAAATCTGCAGGTGAACCTGCATTACAAAATGCAGGCCTCCATTTCTGAAGTGCTGTCTGTTGCATATGACCATTCAGTGTTTTTTATTTCAGGATAGTACAATTCACTGCCATTTTTTTTTTTACCTTGCAGAGATTAGATTCATATTTAAATTCTGTATAATCGTATAGTTTGTGTAAATTACAAACTCACAAATTGTTTTCTCATATTTTTCTCTATTTCAGCTATGATGTTAACTTAGTTTGTCTTGTAGTATTTGTTTTTGGTGGGACCAGTTGTTTAATATACTTTAAGCAGGTTGTTAGTTTTTAAGCGGTATTATTTACTAGAAAATTCTGAAAGAAATATGGGGGTAGCATTAAGAAGTATTTAAGTAATTCTATTGAGAGGGCCATACTGAGGGCAGAGTGCAGTTTGGTAAACATCTATATTAATAGCAGTATGGTTGAAGTATTAACAAAGATAACACTTTAAGAAAGAAATGAGTGGATAATTCTAAGAACTTTGGTGTTGCAACCATTATAGCAAGTGATGGAGAGGAAGATATCTTAAACTGTGAACCTCAGTGGGAGATATCACAGCTGAATTTACCAAGATTTAATTCTGAAGAGGATGATGTAGAAGAGAACAGCCTTCAAACTGGTGCTGAAACAAAGAAAGATGGAGGTGAAAGAAGTCGAAAGGCAGGATTGCCAGTTAATGACATGATCACAGATTACAGATACCAACAAAAAAAGTCTCCAGCTCAGAAGGTAAAATTTACATGTAATCTGGTATAAAAAAATTAAGACAAATGCTCATTCATGCTCCTTTTTTTATATTCATATTCAGGTTATAGACATACAACTATAAAGCGTTACAAATATTTTCGAAGTGATGGGTGTTATGTATGTAGTTCACAAGTACAGTGCATGGGGATAATTCTGTAGGGCTTATAAGTTGACAGCTTGCTGACGTGTATGGTGCTTCATGGGATCTTTACATTTTGAGAAAAATGACCGCATGAGAATTTTGCTTGTTCCACACCTACAGAGATAGGGCATCATACTATGTTTACATAATGTAAGACTCCTTCTTCCTCTTTTCTCCTCACTGCCTTGTAAAACAAACCCGATTAGATGTGTGATTGTAAACTTGGTAAATACACCAGTGTAACCCCCACCCCAGCCTACCCAGCTTATTTTCTGTGTCAGATGTGAATTAAACTTAAGAATGTTATGTTGATTTTATCTATATTAGTGAATTAGTCTCTTACAAGCACATGCTGATTTTTGTCTGGGTTTGGTAATTGCTATGCCATGTAAATTCACTCTGAATTTATCATACCAGTTTAAATGCCACATTGCAGTATGTGAAGCATGGTGGGACACATTTATTTTTTCCGTTTTCTGCTGTGTTAGACGCAGCAAATGGTTAATTTTAAAGGCCTATTCATTGAGAGTACTCATGACAATTGCTATGTACAGTAATTTGTCTTTAGCTAGCATCAAGACAACTTGTGTAGACAGAAACATTGAAATTAATTGATTAATGTTGCGATGCTTACCAAGTCACTTTAGTGAAAGTAGTGAGATTGTGGATGAAGTAGCAGGGGATTAGTGTGAAGCTCATGAAAACCAGACACTTTGCCAATCATATATGCTACAAGGTGACATTAAGTCTTAAAACTGCTATATTTGGTAGGCAGTCTGCATACAAGTTATAGACCAAATACATTGTAGAACATTTTTGGTTTTATTGTACAGAGATTTTTCTTGTTGTAATGTGGGTCTGAGCAGGACTGAGCACTGCAGAATGGGTGGCATTATTGCTGACTATGCACCAACACTGTCATTTAATATATTTGTTGTTTATATGTGTTTTAATTTAAATTTTATCTATTTTCTTTACAGAAATTTGATGTGAATAAAAAACGGGGTTGCAGCAATACATCCAGTGAATCATCTGCAAGTTCACACTCATCTAAGTGGAGCCCTGGTAGCTGCTCAGGCGCCTCCACACCTCCTCTTTCTAAACAAAAAATCCAAGGCCTTAGTTTACATACTCGTATCTCACCAGTACGTATCTGAACAAAGGTGCAGGAAAGATACAATCTGGTTTATCGTGGGTTTTTGTCCATATATAACAAGACTTCAGGTTATTTGAATTTCATTCACTAGTGAAAGTTGTCTACAGGTCTGGTGCTGGTAACTGATCTGTCCCCCTTTGAGCATTTGAGTTTTTCAGGCCAAGGGACACAATGGAAGTAGTAAGGTCAACTTATCTTTTATGTTAATAAAACAAACTGAACAATCTTAGTGAAAATATAAGTTTTGTGGCATAATTTTTTTTTTTCAGTCAATAGATAAGAAGTTGAACAGAGATGTTCCAAATGTTATTCTTCCACCACCTCTGAGTCGTATGGATAAGGCAGAGAAAGATATCAGACTGAAACCAAAGAGAAAACAGGAAGTTGGAAAACGAGGTCCAATGAAAGCAGTTGTCCCAGTTGACAGTATGACGCGAGCAAGTGGGGTCCAAAAGAAAGGTGAGGAATTTCTTCATTGGTTTCTCATTTTGTCATAAGTACTTGTGAATAAATGATGGGTAAAACAGTAAACAAATCCTCTTTAGGGCCACAGATATTGTAGTTAGATAAGTTGAGTTCTTGCTGAAAGAACTGTAGCAAAATGAGTGGTGGTTGCCAGGATGCTATGTGCCTGTGTAGCTGTTATAGAGACTGATGAAAGACAATACCTGTGTTACTTTTTTCTGTGAATCCTGGGTATGATAGTTGAGTATCAGTGTTTTTTGTTTGGTTAATACCTGCTGTTCTGTTCTGAGTTGCTTTGCTTAGAAGAATTAGAATTAGAATTTATTTGCATTTTATAGATGGTTTCTAGTACATAGATGCAGTACATGTCAGTAAGAGTGTAATATAATACAATTACAGGCATCTTGTAAGAATATCACATACAGACCAAAAATGGCAAGATATTTGTGTCAAAAATTATGTAATAGTATGTGCAGTACTTAATAGTCCTCTAGTTGACAACAATACTTCGTCAATTTAGAGCAGTGTGGAGCGACCCTTAATTGCACAAGGACAATTTGAAAACCTTCAATTGCTGCAGGGACTACAAACCAGTGTTTCACAGTAAAAGTCTTATTTCTTCAGGCATAATTTATTTTATGCTAAGTGGTCGGCAGACTAAACTTACTGCTAATTAGTTATTTGTAAAAGTTAATATCAAAATTAATTACAATTTAATTTCCAAGACTAACAATATTTCTGAAAAATTACATTAGTGAGAAGCTTGCTCTGTTTTTTTATTACTGATATTTTTTAAGAAATGCATGGAATTCCATTCTATAAATTATGACTGAACTACACTTGCTCTAATTAATATTAGAATGTACTTAGAACTGAAAGAGTAAGGAGGATGGTGAAGCTTACCACTTCATATTTTTCTTGTTCCTCCCACTGTAAAATCTGCAACATCCATTTGGCTCTGCAACATGCACAAATCCTGTAGCCACTTAAATAATAGTTTACAAAATTTCACCATGTGAAGAGTACACAAAATTACTAAAAAGCCCTCCTACATTCTGAGGTGGGGACATTGAGTTAGATATGTTTGAACACTCTTGGATGCTGCAGGCAAAACTGAGGTGCACCACAGGCGGGTTGCAGGCCATGGGTTATTCGTCACTGGTGTAAAGGAGTGAGCTAAGACATAATCTTGGGGTAGTGCCATAAATAGTTTTGTATTTTAACGTTTTAATGTTAGATTGGAGAACAATGTATAATTTTGTTCTGGGGTAGTATATGCCATGTAGTGAGATCAGCGTTTGGCATATGGAAGTCTGTTTATATCTGTTATTTATGTCGTGTATTTATGAATATGTTTCAGATTTCTGATGTTGTTACAACCGAAACCAGTAACGAGATTAGTTATTCCCTAGCAAAGGGAATTATATGAAATTTCTTAAATAATTCTCAATAAGAGTCCTTCTTTACACTGACATTCTTAAAACAATTTTCTTTTGTGCAGTGCATATTTTTGTTGCCTGCTGATTTTTCACAAAATAGAACTTCATTAGACACAGTGGAATGGAAATGTGCAGTGTAAACTAATCTTAAAAGTATATGTATCTGATGTTATGAGTGGTATGACTGGCCTTATGGCAGAGCATGCGTAACTAAGTTTGGGAAAATGAACCCAGATGGAATTATGCGGATGTCTGAACATAATGCAAATGCATAATTATGCACGTCTTATCAGATCTTTTTCTAGTCATTACAAAGTAGGAATCTAATGAGTTTGCTATAAGTTTAGGATTGTTTATATCATTACTTACTTTTATTTAAAGTATTTACCTATATCCATTTTAACAGTTTTCCATGCTGCTTTGACTGTATAATTGGAATTGACATCTTAAGCATGCCTACATTTGGTTTCTTTAGTAACCTGAGTTGATGTTTTGTAATATCTTATGGTGAATTTTTGTTACATGGTTATTATTTTGGCTATTCATGTATATTCACATGTATGCTTGTAAGATATTTTGATCCTGCTAGTTTCTTTTCTTTTCTTTTCTTTTTTCTTTGTTTCTTTCTCTCTCTTCTAATTTGCTGGGAACATTGCATCAGGTTTTCTTGAGAAGATGTTTAAAAATGTGTTGAACTTTGTGTTTGATTGTTGAATACATATTCCCAGTTTTCTTTAGACTTGCTTTTACATTACTGTTAATTTCTGGTTGTGTTTTTGAATAAGCCAAAACCTTACTTTGTCATCACTGCTGTGCCTGTTCTACTCATTGTATGTTTCTTGTATGAACACTGCATAAGTGTTTCGTGTGTTACCAATCACTGTTGACAGCTTAGTGTTGAAATCTTTCATAGCCTGGTAATCTTTGTGCTGTTCATTATGTAAATACTCAAAATTTTTTACCAAAATAATGTCCCCATGTTTGATTATTTGCAATTTTTCAGTAGTACAGGCAGCAGGTCATATGTTTAAATCTAACCCTGCAGATGTTATCACTAGCACACCAAAACCTCCTGCTAGATCGCTACCTAATCACAAGATAGAAGCCAAAAATACTCCAGTTACAGTAAGTAGATATTTTACTATCACAATATTTGTGACTGACACTGCTACTTTTGTAGTTTGGTATGCAGTAAACTCTTTGATTATTCATTGATGTTGGTGATGTTTACCTGTGTATTTTTACATATTGCACTGTGTTAAGAACTGATTTAAAATTCTGGGGGTTAAGCCAATAGTTGATGGAAGTTACTGTAAGTGACAACAAGGTGTTGCTTTGCTAGTGACAGTAACATAGTGAAATGGCAGACGGTGGGAGGATGGTAACTAGCAGAAAACTAAATTAATATTGTTCTTTCCAAAAGTGAAAAGTATTATTTCATCACAGATATTTTCATACATACAATATTTTGGTACCTGTTGGGTTTCTGCAAGGTACGAGGAGCGTTCAATAATTCATCTACCTAAGCAGGAAAGATGGTAATGAGCGGATTGAAACAAGTCTGTGCATGTTGGGACATGTCTTGAGGTGTCACATATGCAGCCTCAGCTCAGTGTGATTCTAACTGTCGGAGTGACAGCATGTCAAGTGAACCTGTGTGTGAGGTTTCTAAGAAACTGCTCGATTTGGAGCAAAGATCAGTTATAAAATTTCTTACTAAAGAAGGTAAGAAGCCAAAGGAGATACCTGAACGCATGATGGCAGTTTATGGGGAGTCTGCCCCTTCTTACTACAAAGTGAAATTTTGGAGTAAATAATTTAAGTGGGGAAGAGAGTCGATTGAAGATGACCCTCACACTGGGTGTCCTGTGGAAGCGACTTCTGAAGAAATGTGCCAGAAATTGGAAAGTTTGATTTTGGCAGATAGGCGAATGAAGGTGTCGAGATTAGCGGAAGAGATAGGCATCTCAGCAGGAGCAGTTTGGACCATTATTCATGAAAAGCTGGGCATGTCCAAGGTCAGTGCAAGATGGGTCCCAAGAATGCTGAGTCCTTTTCAGAAGGACACTCGTTGCCAGTGCTGTCAAGAGAACCTGGAGCTCCTCACTGAGGATCCGGAACATTTTTTTCAATGTTTGGTGATAGGAGACGAGACTTGGGTATATCACAGAGATCCTGAGTCCAAAATGGAGTCCATGCAGTGGAAGCACACGACTTCCCCCACCCCTATATAGTTTAGGGTTGAAAAATCTGCTGGCAAAGTCATGGCAACTGTTTTCTGGGATGAGAAAAGACTTCTGCTTTTAGAATTCATGCCACAGAAGACTACCATAACTGGACAGACCTATGCTAACACAATTACCGCTTTGCGAGAGGCCATCAAAGAGAAAAGGCGAGGAAAGCTCTCAGCAGGCA
>Ga0123354_10020943_pt1 | contig 10294 bp, 3 predicted proteins | sample TergutLab28metaG_2_FD_97872 | JGI IMG/M metagenome (GOLD analysis project Ga0123354, IMG submission 97872) | Labiotermes labralis P4 segment gut microbial communities from Petit-Saut dam, French Guiana - Lab288 P4 | ecosystem: Host-associated > Arthropoda: Insects > Digestive system > Gut ...
AATTCACGCATGCGCACTAAGGTTCAAGGTCGGCTCATGCAAGCGCGCTAGATTATAATCCATCAGGTGTTCGCATAAAAAAATACGGTCGGATACTTTTCTAACAGACCTCGTATACGTACAATTACTAAGTTATGTAAAATATACAAAAACATATCTTACTTGTACTAACAGTAATAACTTCCCAAGACATATTTACAACTTCGATAAAAGAAAAGAGTGTGATCGCAATGGACTAAATTTATGACCATATTAGGAGCGTTTAAAAGGCAATTGAACCGTACAGTATAGCACATATTTATTGCATTTGTCCTTTTTCATTTCTTTTCTCCGTTTTTATTCGGGGGAATAAAAATACAGTGTAAGTTAACCAGTATTAATTAGAAGCCGAGAAAATCTGCTATAGACTTCAATATTATGTGTTAAATTTCTAACTACTGAATCAGGATCTCTTAACTTTAAAATAGACAAAACATTTGAAAGAAATACTCCTTTTCCGTGATACCCGATTTTCCAACATCAACACACTTCTCTCTAAAGACGGTCCATCCATATTCACATTATTCTCTTGTTTTGTGAGCACCGTACATTATATATGATCACGTAGGCATGTATTGTGCTTATAAAGGAAAGGCACTGGGTTTACTCTTCAGTAGGAGTTAAATTTTAAATTAACGTTTGGAAGAATATGGTACTTCCGAGTGTTTAGTTCAGTCAACATTACAGACAAGGGAATATATGGAATAATCTGACTTTACAATGACGTGTCTGTGAACAGATGCCAGGACAGGTGCAAATGAAAATGGTAAATTAATCTCAAGCTTTCTGAAATTGAAGGGTATTTATATACCAACCAAGCAACTGCAAATTCTTCATAAAATTCTGCAGTATGTGGTTAATCTTGTGTTCGCATTATAAAAACTGTGTGTTTGTAAATGTATATAACAGTGCAGTCACTAACTAACAGTGTCAAGCAACTGCAAGACACGAGAAGTGACAATCTGTATACTGAATAATGTTACTGTGCGACCTTCTCTACACAGTTTCTTTCTCTTCTAATGGGTTGGCTCATATTTGTTGGTTTGGCAGTAATACAGACTGTACTGTTTTATTGAACACAGCAATCCTTACTTGGCAAACAGACGATTACTGTCCTGAGATTGGCCTATCATTTGTACAGGTTCACAGCAGAGTTATAAAAAGAACAAGAAAGTGAGGTCTTCTGACTGATGAAGGTTTCAAAATTGGACCTTTAGTGGGCACATGGAGGACTATGCAAATAAGATCCCGCTCGCTACACTAAGAAAGGTCGCAGGTTAATAGGTGGCCGTGAGGTGATGGTTAGGGACTTAAGCAGATAGAAACAGCTTCCAGAGGGGAGTTCTCACTTCAAAGGGTTAAGTGGGTGTAGGGGAAGAACTGAGAGGAACGAGGAAGAAACTCTGACGTATTTATCGATCCGAACCTATAACAGAGGAGATGTTAAAGGATGCTGATCACCTGCGATAAAGTTTTTGTTATTTTAAAATTGAAGTTGAAAATTCAGTAGGTAAATTACAGCGAGTAAGTGACAGAGTGTGGCCGTGTGTCTCGAAGATTACAGTTTCTACGGTACTTTTTACACTTACGCTGCAATGGGGTATATGTTAAGATATGCATTTTATTCTGCATTTAGGGTATTCTGCCCATGTTATGATTTTTTTGGATTCCACAAGAGACGAAGGGCCTCTTGAGCAGATTTCAAGAAGGACGATGCTTTAAGGAGTTAATTATGTAGGCAGTACCTCATTTATGTAAGGTCTGTCCTCTGTTGCTCTCATTGGCTTCTTTCAGCACGTAATCCATGAACAGAAGCCTAAGTTCGTTACTTTGCTTCTTCACACACATTCCATTTGGGAATCGGACGTTTGCGACATCTTATAAACCCTTCACGAGTGTCGAAGTCATAAATCACGCATGTCAAGTGGTATAGTGCACCTGCTACATATCGACGGTGATCGAAAGTGACGTAAGCTTGGTAACAGCTAGACAAATATGGGTGAGGTTACCGTCTAAAGAGACTCAAGTGGCAAGGTTCTGACCGGTTCGAATCTCAAGCGAAGTACAGGCTATCCACAACGAGGTGGTGCGAGTTTGCTTTCGATCGCCAATGTCAGCGCCGGATTATCTTTTTAAACCAGTTTACACCAATTTACACCAGTTTACAACCGTTTCCTTCCAAGTTTTTTCCAATTTGTTATTCATATAGCCTTCGACATAACAGACATTAATTAACTAACACTCTTGAAGGCTGATGAAATTCATTCTGGCACAGGCTGCTAAATCCTTAATTATATCTTCCGTGCTGAGATCCAGTGATTCTCCAGTCAACCACCACCAGAACTGCAAAACTCGAAGTGTGAACACAGCTGATGGCAAAACACGTCACAGGGTACAGCCCTAAAGGCAGTTTCAAGTGTGTCCTTTATCACAGCCGGTTCTTCTAAGATAACATACATTACATTTCCAATGTCTTGCCGAATTTTCAAGTGGAATATAAAAACAGGTTTTCCTGCCAAATTCTTCGCGCATTCCGTTTCCCTCTCATCCTCACCATCGTAGCTTCCTAGACTTCACAACCCTAACAAAATCATGAATTTCGTGGTTATGCAACACTCTAAACTGCTTAGTCACTTCATACCTCCTATCCCAAATATATTCCTCAGCTCTTTATTACCATGCACATTTGTTCCACATTTTCTGCACAAAGTGCGTTTTACATTGCTGTAATACAATTAACAGAACTGCTTTGGAAATATTTGCGTTGTATATTTTGCCAATTAAGTCTCCCCTTTTAAAAATTATAAAAGTTTACGTTTCACGGTCAAGAACGTTCCGCAGTCTAAGGCTAAAAGTAAGCGTCACTTCCACTGAGCTGTCCCCAGTACACAAAGCTGTTCGGAACTTCTGGACCAGGTTCAAATTTTGAGACTTATAGAATAGCTTTCTTATTTTCAGCCTGGGAGCGTGGACGAAATACATAAAGTAAATTACTCCAAATGTGACAAAGCGTACCGATGTTTTGGTCTAATAGAAATTGTACCGTACATCCTTATCTTGTATCGTAGTTCAAAAGTACATCAAACGTTTTCAAATTCAAAAAAGAATTTTCAGATGTTATCCCTTTCCTAATTTGGTTATGTACCGGCATACTTAGTCCAGTCAATATTGTCTTAACCTATCACTTTAAGATCCATTTTAATATTATCTTTGCATACCCTACACGGTCTTCTAATTGGTCCCTGAAGAAGAGTTTTGTCCAAATTTTTCTAATGTTGCATCCTGACAGAACTAAATCAAATTAAGGAATTCTGTTGCTAAATTGGCTCCGTCCTTGACTGAATCCTGCGTCCCTCAGACAGCAGTAGGAGCAGTGCGCCTTAAGTGGGGAATGGAGAGTCCGCCATTCGTCTGATTCAGGGGAGGTCTGAGATCTTACAGCCGTTCTGATGAGGATTCTGGTCTTCTGAAATGCGGCCCTTTTTCATTGGGTAATCCTTTCGTGACTATTCAAAAGATCGTGGCACCTATTTCTCCAAGGGTGAAAATGTCAAGCTGAAGAAGCCACGAACCTTCGAAACTTCGGGATCCGATGGCCTCACAGGACTCCTGCGTTGCCCCCAAAACGAAAACTAATTTCCCCTCGTGTAACATTTCCTTAAAGCTGAACGCCAATTGGCTCCAAAGGGGAAAGGGGAGAAGAGGGCTTGTGTTGGGCTAGAACAAACCCGTTGGTTCCAACAGGGGGGTGGGGGAAAGTATATGTGACACAAGACTGGGCAAACAGGCAGTAGCAGCCAGCAATAGTTCCAGAGTTTGCCGACTGTTGGCGCTAATGTGCAGTCTCCCGAGTTTCTGAACCACACCGTGGTCTTGTGTTTATGTCTGGAGAAATGTATAAGGACAGAAAACTCTTAACACCACTGCCCTCTGTCCAGTAATGGTCGAGACTGATGGTTATCGATATCTGAACGCCACTTTCAGTGTAGTCGATTATAACTATGGAAGCCTAGAAATTTTTCCTACGCTAAAGCATATTCTGTACTCATAAAGTCTCTAAAATGCTGACGTCAGATCACTTCACCGACGCTAGACATTTCAGCAGTTTCTGGACTTCCTCGATTTATGTAACGACATTCTTTCAAACACAAACAAAACAAAAGAGTTCCGAATGGCGAACTAAAAAAGTGTATGGTCGGGTGAAGGGGAGATGTGTCGTCCCTTACAAGTACAAGATGCCTGAGTAAAGCTATGAATACCTCAGTCTTGGATGCTGAGTGTTTATTATGCCTCTCTTCAAAAATGTCTAAGCCATTTATCATTGTTTCAGGCTAAAAAAAGCTTTCGTCTGTAACGATTCTTCGTTTATTTGTTTCTTGGTGTATTCGACGATGGTTTTCAACTGCTTAATGCTATCACAGAGTGAAAATATATCTTGCCATAATCTACAGCTAAGCAATGTGCATCAGAATTGAATTCCATGGCTCAGGCAGTTATTCGCCAGCTTTTGAGTCCCAAATTCAGAGTTCGGCTCCAGTCAGCCCTCGTTGGGTTTGTGAAGGCCAAAGTAGCACAGTGGCAGGTTTTACTCCTCATTTACTTCAACTTTTACCTACACTGTAATTCCAACATTTGCTCACACATCACAGGTAAAATATGATATTAGTTGACAACGTCATTAAATAACACGCGCAAAATTTTTGGTTTACCTTTTCATTTTTACGACTGAACAACAAACTAATTATCTAAAAGAGGAAATGAGCACCAACTTTCCACTTAACGATACTAAAAGATCCTTCTTCTTCCTTACATTACAGTATATAAATTTAGTAATTAAGGTAGTGGTGTCAAATACCCTGCAAGTAACAAAGAACTAGCACCATCTCATTACAATTCACAATTAACTCACATTACATAAGCCTGCAGGATGATATCCTGATGGTAGGCTTGTGGATCCAGAACCTTTCAGAAAAGTGTGGGTTAAAAGTTAAATTATTCTGATAATTTGAAATAGGGTAGACTTGGTGACAAAAGTAGCATTTACTTACAGAGGTTTCCTGTAATTCGTTTAATCAAATTCTGTTTTTAATTAAAAATCTAATTTTTAACCTATCACAATGAGATACTGAAAACAAATTTCCTTTCTCTGTTCTTTCTTGATTCCTTCAAATACATGAAATGTTTGTACAAGTCTGCTGAACATTTACAAAGCCCTTCGCTCACATACAAAACACCTTTTCCAAAAAAAGTGATAATACAAATGAAGTTATCATGAAATAACTTCGCCGTTTCATAGCTCAGGCCGTTCGAATCCGGGCTGCAATCGCAGGTAGCTTATTCATATCCAGGATAATCCGTGTATGATATTTGGTGGACGGGGTGGAAATGCTACAAGTTTTATTCTAGTACTTCAGTTTTCCCTTGTTATTATCTTTCTCCCGATTATTAAGACACATTCATTCACCTGTCACTTAAGCGGTATAATATTAGTAATTATTTGATCCTTCAGTAACACGACTAAACACTACTGAAGGCAGGTATGTGACACATAAGCAGTAATCATTTTTACTATGAAAGACAGTCGGGGTTTCCATTAAATGTATTGGAAGGCCATGTTACACATTACGATTGGCAGGGAGTATATTTATGTAAGTAGAGGTAAATCCATTCGAATCCTTAAATTTGACGCTAATATAAGACGTGAATGATCAGGTTCATTTTAATCACTTAATCTCCATACGTACGTGGATAGAGGTAGACTGAGTGTTCAACCCAGTGCAGAAGTAGCGGCTTTCGAGAAGAAAAATTTTCCTGTAAATCGAATTTGGAACATCTGCTCTGTTGCCCCTACTTTCTTAACTGAATTATCCTGCCTGACACAAAAAAATGTATCTCGATATAACTTCATAATTTTATGATTTTTACTTTTGCTATAAAGGTGCCTGTTTTTTGCTTTTTTTCCCCCTCACTTCAGCTCTCGATCCAAATTTACGAAAGAATTAATTTCCTTAAAATGATATTTATTTGGCAGCAAAAAATTCAACTCCGAAATTGTAGGTTTGTAAATCCGACTTACCACAAGAATATAGCATAATGTGCAGGATGAACATTTGTTACTCTAACGTGACAGTTTTAATGTAAGTTGCATTTTAAATGAAATTATACCTTAAACTTTTCTTCAAAAGAACAGGCCTGAACAGCATAGAAAGGAAATACGAACTATGTAATATTCTGTAGCAAGTACTCTAGCTGTAGCCCGTTATATTGAACCACACGTTCATCTGATTTCGCCACAAAATTCTTGCAGTATTTCCGAAATAGGACCTGGGCCCATAAACGAAAAGATACGTAGAATGATAAAACACGCCTAATTTTGCCTGATACATGATTATTATGTGGTACGCCGTGGCACAAATGTTCAGTCTCTGCCCTACACAAGCTAAAAAGCCAATAATTCAATTCCAATTTGAGGTTATTGGGATTTTTCATTTACGTAATCATTCCGCCCCTTATTGGCCCTGGTTCGACTCAGCTTCGAAGAGAAAAGAGCACCAGGAGTATCTCATGGGGAGTAAAGGCGGCTGGGGCATAAGGCTGAAAACTTTGCAACTTTCATGTGCCGATTTTCTATACATTCTGTGAGTCTGGACTTCCTCTATCCCTAAGGACTTATCCAGGTCTGTATAGGGATTAATTTATCTATTATATGTTTATTATGTTTAACCACATACTCAATTCTGAGATGTCTGTTACAAATATTGTTCAAAACATTTCAATAGGAAAAATTACAGACGAGTGTCTCTACAAATTACAGACGAGTGTCTCTACAAATTACAGACGAGTGTCTCTACAAATTACAGACGAGTGTCTCTACAAATTACAGACGAGTGTCTCTACAAATTTTCGACTGTTACGTTTTTGCCTCCTTGTATTAGAGTATTTGAAACCTGCACATGCAATCTACATTACAAGATGGCCACTCTCTACAAAAAGTAACCGACCCATTTCACATAACATTTCGTCAACAGACGTGTTTTCATGAGAGTAATTATTCCCTTCTGTATCGAAACAACCACAACCGGAAATGTAACCATTAAAAATGAAAAATACACACTCTGAAGGCATTTTTAAAACATTCAGCAAACACACCAGCCTACCTTCAGAATAATTCAGGAAATGAGATACACGCGTATGTGTTTATTATGGCTAGCAACAAAGCGGTCATTGTCATAGACAGGTAATCATTTTTCTGACGAATATTATATTCCATTTCCTGTAGGCTGTCAGGTCGTAGAGTCCCAGGCTGCTGAGCGGCCAGCCCACACGCCTGATGGAATAGCGTCGAAAAGTAACGCAGGGTATTGGTCAGATCAAGTTGCTATGTATTTCCCAGACTCTGCACTTGAGACGTCTGTCGTAGAGTTTCTGAATCATAACTATCTTACGTGAATACAAATACAGCAGTTCTGGTACAGTCCGTGCTGACAATGCAGACCTGCCCGTTAGCTGCGCAACAAATTAATTTCTTATGTATTTCTCTAATCTAACATCCATTTCGTCTAATGATTCTTCAGTATTTAATAATTTTCTTCTAATTTTTGGTCTTTTATATTTTTATATGTTCAAAGATCTCAATATTTTTTTAAGAACACAACATTATAAACAACTCAATTTCGCCAAAACTTTCAGCTTATTTTGTAGTATGGGAAATTAAACAGAAGCGATTTTTTATTCAGTTTTTATATAACTTTTAATACGAAAGGAATGTCTTCTCTTCTTCTTCTTCTCTTTTTTTTTCTTTCTTTCTTTCTTTAATACTGTCTCGTGTGGCGCTGGAGCAAGGGTTGAAACTTGACATTACGGGTCACGCGCTGAAGTTAGTTCTCCACTCTCGTTCATTCATACAGGGTACAAAATACGGTACAGCCACCAGTGTAATAGCTGGAGCAGTCAAAATACAACTGTATGAATCCCAAGAGGAGATAATCCTCAGGACGTGTTAGCCGGTCTGGTAGGTGAAACAACGGCGCTGTTCCTTTATGTTCAGTCGTCTGTATTTCTCACTTGCGCAAAATAATTAGGTCGTTTTAGGAAATTTTTACCATCATCATAACCTAAAATTTAATATATGTTGCCTATTTGTATTGCAGAAAACCCCTTGATATGTCATATCCGGTTAAGAAATTCCCTTATTAGGTCATTTTCCAAATTGTAGCAAGAAAGGATTAAAATATCTCGGTTTTCTTTTAATGTGCTACAGAATTTTTCCTGCATCACTGAAAGAGCTGTGAAGCAGAGGTGAATGAGGACTGTTGCTGGGAGAGGTGGTTTACACAGTCGCTCCTGTTCATTGTTTTCTTTATCTGTCAATGTGACCGAGCTTACATTATCTGTTGGGTTTCTTTGATTTTGTAAGTTATTTTACCCTCTACTTGCCCACAGTCATGGCAGTAAACTACGTACAATTTTGAAAATACACACATAGTTAACTACACAGTCTAAGTCAACTTGCCCGGAATTCCACTTACAGCAGAAAATCGATGATATAATTATTTTATAAATAGTGGTGGATCTGTGTTGTTCTCTTTTTCATAAAAGTAAAAAAAAAAGATCAATTTCACCAAAAGAAGACCATGAAACCCTAAGGAGGAGTACAGATATGGCCCTTATTTTTCTTTAACGTCGGCGCTAAATGTGGAGGATGAGAATAACCGGTACGCGTTGAGTATAAGACTGGGTGGGCCCCACGGTCAGCCGGGAAGTGTGAATATTCTCTTTCTCGAAACCTCCGGGCTGGATATGGAGTTTGTCTTCCTCCTGCTCTGTGTTTGTAGAAGGTCCTTTCTCCTGAATAAATTTGCTGGAAACAAATTTGGCTAGTCGCAGCTATCTAGGGTCGAAGTAAAGAATGAGTGGTGCCACAGCTCCACACCCTCATATTTCTTCATAGCCTGCCTACTAATACATGTACGTTGCCTCATTATTATTATTATTATTATTATTATTATTAACATTATCATCATCATCACTGTCATCATCCTTATTATTGTGCAGCGTGCTCTATCTTATCCTTTGCCGCCTTTACTAGGAGATATTTTGTGAAACATTTATTCAAAGGATAGGAAGCCATAGTCTGACATATGTAAGTCCTCTACTGTACTTGCAAAAGGTAACACAAAGGTGAAGACCTTACTCCCACCCACGTGCGACTTTTGAAAATGACACTGCAGTATATGGCTGCACATGTCCGAGAGCATCAAGCACGTAGCCACAAATTTCGGGACAGCCTATTACAAACGTACGTAATTTACTGTAGGCGAACTGACTAAAGTGCGTAGAATATCCAAAGCTTATGCTGGTGGGAACGCATGAAAATATGTAAGCATTCGTAGCCTGCACCGTTCACGAACACATGCGCACGTGCATATATTCCTATATACGTATGTCATACGTACATCACACTTAACCTGCAAGCAAACATACCTACATTCGTACGTGCATGCATACATACATGCATGCACGTACGTGCGGACGTACGTACGTACGTACGTACATACATACATACATACACACACACACATACATACAGGTACGCATGGATAAATGAATAGAGTACATACACAGAAAAACATTTGTTGTTTAAACTGTACGGTAAACAAACCTCTGAGGGGTGGAAGAATGTAAATCCATTTACAACAGCACTGTGCACGTACAGACATATTGTAATAAACATGGTCCGCGCACACATTGAAGGCCCTAAATTTTAAAATTAGCCATCTTATCCAACTTATTTTGGATATCACAAGAATTATTTACATCCACGAATTTTCTATTTGTACAGCAGCAAAATCTTAAAATATATTGAACACAGTCCCCTCCAAACATGAATACTTTGTCAGAAGGAGGCAATTACATTGCAAGAAAGTGTAATATGTGTTCTTCAGAGAAAGTGAACTGAACCGAATGAATACTTCACATGTCTTTACAGCGCTCTGTAAAATACATGTACAGTTGCTCATATAGTAAATATTGTTTCTAATAGCATGCAATTCTTTTGCAAATTACAATACCTTACCGAAGCGCTCAGTAGTGTTATATTTTGCAGGTGTTATTAATAAATATTTCCTTTTAATTACACCCTTCACTTGTGCATGTGTGTGTGTGTGTGTGTGTGTGTGTGTGTATATATATATATATATATATATAACTCTCCTAAAAATTTTTTACTCTTTCTGTGAGCCAGAGTATTTATTTA
>Ga0123354_10020944_pt1 | contig 10293 bp, 7 predicted proteins | sample TergutLab28metaG_2_FD_97872 | JGI IMG/M metagenome (GOLD analysis project Ga0123354, IMG submission 97872) | Labiotermes labralis P4 segment gut microbial communities from Petit-Saut dam, French Guiana - Lab288 P4 | ecosystem: Host-associated > Arthropoda: Insects > Digestive system > Gut ...
CAGGGCGATGGCGGCTGCGGCAATGAAGAACGCCTGCCGCCAGAGCGCCGGCTGCCCGGCAAGCATGCCGAAGGCGGCGCCGTTGTTGGTCAAATGGGTCAGGCTGAACAGGCCGGGGATGATCTCTAAGCTCTCGTACAGGGCGAAATGAGCGATGATCCAGGCCTTGCTCGCCAGGTCGATACAGACCACCGCCAGGATGATCAGGAAAAAGACAAACATCACCGCCGCCCCTTCAGGCTGTCAGTTGGCGAACCACTGCAGCACAGCGGGTGCAGAGGCTGGGGTGGGCCGCATCCTCACCGACCGTGGCTGAAATGGTCCAGCACCGCTCGCACTTGGCGCCAGGCGCCGGCCCGACCGCGATCTCGATGCCCGCAAGCCCCTCGGCCTCCACAAAGACCATACCGCCCTCTTGCCCGTCCGCCAGGCTCAGGCCGGAAACGATGCACAACTCCCGCAGTTGTTCCGCGCTGCCAGCCACGAACTCCGCCCACTCTCCATTGGCCCGCAGGACCACCACGGCATCGAGCGCCAGCCCGATCACCTTGTCCTGACGCGCCCCCTCCAGCACCTTGGTGATGGCGCCGCGCAGGGCCAACAGCCGGTTCCATCGCTCGTCAAAGGCCGCATCCTGCCTGACGTCGTCCACCTCGGCAAAATCGGTAAAAAAGATGCTGCGTTCAAGCGGCCCATCCTGTTCCAACCGGTACAGATGCTCCCAGGCCTCGGCGGCCGTGAAGCAGAGAACCGGCGACATCAGCCGCAACAGGCCGTCGAGAATCCGGTGGATCACCGTCTGGGCGGCGCGCCGTTCCGGGCCGCCCGGCAACGAGCAGTACAACCGGTCCTTGAGCACGTCCATATAGAGACTGGAGATGGTGGTGCCGCAGAAATTGTGCAGCCCGTGGTAGACGGCATGAAACTCGTAGCGCTCGTAAGCGCGGATGATGCGCTCGTTCAGTTCGGCAAATCGGGCCAAAGCCCACCGGTCGATCTCGTGGAGATCCGAAAGCGCAACACTGTCCTTTACCGGATCGAAATCGTAGAGGTTGCTTAAAAGAAAGCGCAGGGTATTGCGCATTTTGCGGTAGGCGTCGGAGACGTGTTTTAAGATTTCATCCGAAACCTTGACGTCGTCCTGGTAGTTCTCGCTGGCCACCCACAACCGCAACACCTCGGCGCCGTACTGGTCGATCACCTCCTGGGGCGCCACCACGTTGCCCACCGATTTGGACATTTTCTTACCCAACCCGTCGACCACATAGCCATGGGTGAGCACGCCCAGGTAGGGCGCGCGGCCCCTGGCGCCCACCGCGGTGAGCAGGGAGGACTGGAACCAGCCCCGGTGCTGGTCGCTGCCTTCCAGATAGAGATCCGCCGGGGCCCGCAATTCCGACCGATTTTCGATTACCGCCGCGTGGCTCACGCCGGAATCGAACCAGACGTCGAGGATGTCCGACTCCTTGGCGAACTCGTGACCGCCGCAGCCGCAGGCCACGCCCTCGGGGATGAAATCGGCGGCCTGGTGCTTGAACCAGGCATCGGCGCCCTCCTGCATGAACAACTGGTCGATCCGGTCGCAGACCGCCTGGTTTTTGATGATCTCGCCGCAGGCGGTGCAGGTCAGCACGGTGATGGGCACGCCCCAGGCGCGTTGCCGCGACAGGCACCAATCCGGCCGGGCCTCGATCATGCCGTAGATCCGCTGCTGCCCCCAGGACGGCGTCCATTTGACTTCGTTGATCGCAGCCAGTGATTTGGCGCGCAGATCGGGCTTGTCCATGGAAATGAACCACTGGGCCGTGGCCCGGTACATCACCGGTTCCTTGCAGCGCCAGCAATGGGGATAGCTGTGGCGGATCGACGCCTCCTTAATCAAAAAACCTTCGGCGGCCAGGTCGGCGATGATCCGCCGGTTGACCTGGGGAATCCGCTCTCCCTGGTAGCGCCCGGCTTCGGCGGTGTAGCAGCCGGCGTCATCCACTGGTGAAAGAATATCCAAGCCGTAACGTAGGCCGGTGAGGTAGTCGTCGGCGCCGTGGCCGGGCGCGGTATGGACGCAGCCGGTGCCCGAATCGGCGGTAACGTAATCGGCCAGCACCATCAGGGAATCGCGCTCCATGAAGGGATGGCGGCAGCGCTTGCCCGTAAGGAGGGTTGCGGAAAAGGTGGCGAGGATCGCATACTGTTCGATGCCGAACTGCTCCATGCAGGCGACCGCCAGTTCCTTGGCCAAAATCCAGGTCTCGTCGCCGACCGCCACCGCCGCGTATTCGAAATCGGGGTGGAAGGCGATGGCCAGGTTGGCCGGCAGGGTCCAGGGAGTGGTGGTCCAGATGAGCACCGCGACTTTGCGGCCCGCCAGTTCCGGCGCCAACGGGCCGAGGTCGTCAATCACCGGAAACTTGACGTAGACCGAGGGCGAGGCGTGATCAGCATAGTCGACCTCTGCCTCGGCCAGGGCCGTGCCGCAGGTCGCGCACCAGTAGACCGGCTTCTTGGAACGGACCACTGCGCCGGAGAGGAGAAATTTGTTGAACTCACGGGCGATGGTCGCCTCGTAGGGGTAGTTCATGGTCAGATAGGGATGGTCCCAGTCGCCGATGACTCCCAGGCGCTTGAACTGCTCCTTCTGCTTCTTGATCCATTTTTCGGCGTAACTGCGGCAGGCCGAGCGTTTGCCCAAGGTGGAGATGGTCTCTTTCTTTTCCCCCAGCTCCAGGTCGACATTGTGCTCGATCGGCAGGCCGTGGCAGTCCCAACCGGGAATGTAGGGCGCGTTGAAGCCGGCCATCCGCTTGGACCGGAGGATGATGTCCTTGAGCACCTTGTTGAAGGCCGTGCCCAAATGGATGTTGCCGTTGGCATAGGGCGGGCCGTCATGGAGCACGAACAGGGGGCGACCGGCGGTGGCTGCCTGCACTTTTCCGTACAGATTATCCTTGTCCCAACGCTTGAGCGCCATGGGCTCGCGCTGGGTCAGGTTGGCCTTCATCTTGAATTGCGTCTGCGGCAGGTTCAGTGTTTCCCTGTAGTCCATTGTCGTTCCTGATTGAGCGAAAGAAAAAAGGCATCGTGGCGAAACTGATTGCAAAATGATAGATTTTACCAATCCCGCATGAGAGTGCAAGGGAAAAGGCGGCAGGACCGGTGGCGGCATGGCGCGGGAAATCGGGACAGGATGGATGCGGGGCAGGAACGGGGAAAAAGGGGGAAGCCGAAAAAAGCCGGCCGGCATCTTGTCTTTTTTTGCCGCCGGTGTATTGTCGAAAGATTGCGGGGACGGCTTTTGGAGGTCCCGTCAACCGATTTTCAACCACATGGAGTTGCATCGTGACCGTCGAGCCCATCCCTTCTCTCTGTACGATCTGCAACCTTCAAGAAGCGCAAGCCGGCGCCGTTCAGAAACTTTGCCCCTCCTGCACCGCCCTCGCCCGTGCCGTTCAGGAACAACCGGAGGTGGTGAAGCGGCTATGGCTTCGCCATCAGAACGAGCCGATCCTTCCCGAGGCGATCCCGCAGTCGATCGAAGGCGAGGGCGAACTGCCGGATGTGCTCGACGGCAAGCGGTACCGGACCGTCGACCGCGATCGCAACAAGTGGTATCTTTCGGTGAGCGAGGTCAACGGCAAGCCGGTCGAAATTTTCGCCTCAACCGCCTTTGACCGCGACCACGAACTCCAGGCCCGCATCGCCAACCTGACCACCATCACCAGGCTGATCTCGCTATTGCTCCGGCATATCTTTCTCGGCGAAGCGCTCACCTTCGACAAATGCCTCAAGCAGATCCAGCGCAGTTCCCGCCAGAAAAACGACCTGCCCGACATGCTGTACGGCGTGCTGAGCCGTTACCATCCCAGGAAAACGGGCCAGGCGTAGGACGCTTCCCCAGCCCCGCATCCGGAGACAGATCAATTCGCCATCAATATTGCGATATTAAACTTGTCGCCGCGAGAAGCCTCCCGCCGTTTCTGTCATTGCGAGAAGCGAAGCGACGCGGCAATCAAGAGAAATATGCGCAAGGTTGGATTGCTTCGCTGCGCTCGCAATGACGAAGGCCATTATGGAAATTTTGAAAATCGCATTACAATTTTTCCATGAATTTTTTGGTCTCGATGATGAAGCGCTCATGCCGGCCCCGGCCGATTTCGCCTCTCTCGTCCTGGGCCACCAGTTCGAACACCAACCGGCGGCGATCCACCTCGACCAGGGTTGACTCGCAGCTGACCTTCATCCCGACCGGCGTCGCCTTGGTGTGGGCGATATCGACCTTGATTCCCACCGTGCCGAATCCTTCGGGCAGATAGGGAAGCACCGAGACCAGACAGGTCTTTTCCATCAGGGCGACCATTGCCGGAGTCGCAAACACCTCAACCAAACCGCTGCCGTAATGGGCGGCGGTCGTCTCAACGGTGACCACCACATCTTCCTTGTTTTTGACTCCTGCGGGAACCTGAATTTCCATGCCTGCTCTCCTTGCCGTTGCCCGGCGCAGCCGGGCGGCTTTTCCGCCCGGACCGCAGCAGCGGACGCAAATGAATTGAAAAGGGGCTAAAATCCCTCACTCGCCAGCGGGCAAGGGGGCGCAAAACTCACTTAATTTTCTTGGTCGAAAAACAGAGGGGGTGAAATGACGAACCGCTTGGCATGAAGGCGATTCACCCGTGCTGATATGCGCGACAGAACCGACTCAGGCGACCAGATCCAGTTGCTGCATGGTGCCCGCTCCGCCATTCTCGAACAGAAAAAGACCGGTGGCGCGGACCTGCCCTTGGAGGGTGTTGCTGTCGTCCTTGACGCTGAAGGGAGTGTCGATGCGGCCGAGGTAGATGGCGCCGATGCCTTGATCCTTCAAGCTTAGCAATTGATCCTCGCCCGATGCGGTCTTGATCCAGATCCGCAGCCGGGAAAAGATGGCGTCGTTCTCGTCGATCCAGCCGTTGTGGTCGGTGTCGTAGGCGGCCAACTCGGCAAAACCGTCGCCGGTTTTGGCGCCGAACAACTCGCCTCCGTCATTGATCACGCCGTCATTGTTGATGTCAAGGGCCAGAAAGCCGGAACCAGGGCCGACAAAGGCAATCTGGTTGTCGACCCCGTCGGCGTCGATGTCGAAACTGAAGGTCTTTTGGGTCAATTGGGCGGCAGTGCCGCCAAAATTGATCACCAGCGGATCCTTGAGCGCGGCCTGGCCGATTTGCAACACTTCGTCCATCGTCGAGGTGAAGCTCCGGCTCATGTTCAATTGGATGCCGATTTCGATCTGCTGGCCGTCGGCGGTGATCACCGTGCCCTGGGCATTGAAGGTGGTGGATTCCGATTCGTGGTAGGTTTCATGGCGCTCGTAGCGCAACGCCCATCCCGGAGGCAACTGCACGCCCTGCCCTCCCTCCTGGACCGGGGTCTGACCCTGGCCGGTCTGCTGCGCGGCCTGCGCTACGGCCTGCTGCGCGGCCCACGCCTCGGTCGCCCTGGATTTCTGGCCGGTGAGTCTTTCGAACAACGCTATGAGAATGAGCAGATTCAGGTCGGCAATCGGCTGGTCCAACAGCTTTGAATCACCGATCTTGGCTGATTCCGCAGCCACAGAGGCCCGCTGCAGTTTGGCCGCGTCGGACAGCGACACCTTGGTTGCCTCCTGGATAAGTTTGTCAGCCTGCTGTTTGAGGGTGTCGTCGGCATCGTCCCGGCGCTCAGTGCGGACGGCCGCCTTGTCGGGGCGCCACACGGTGAGCGATTCCTGGCTTTCGGAATAATCGGCGGCGGTTCGTGAACTGGCCAGTTGAATAGCGGATTCTGCGATCTTCATGATTCCTTCCCTGGTTTCATTGACGATGATGGCGGAACAAGGCGCTGACTCTCATCCATGAGCAGACACATCTCTCTTATCGTCGTATCGGCCAGCCGCATCGAAACCTTTAGCGGAATACAGGCATCTTGTGGAAAAAAAGATTATATGCTATAGTAGGCAGGATTTGAAGAACGATAAGAGGCAGGCGGGTCAACTGCAGGAAAGCGGCTTTTCGCCGGCAACTGGCTCCCGTAACGGAGCCTCGCAACCCCCATTCCCCCGACCGTCAACCGAGGTCACGCAGATCGTCCGTCACCGATCCGCCAGTATACTTTGCACCATGGCCGCACACAGCTTACCTTCCGATCAGGGCGACGCCCCGGCAACCGAAGCCGCCACCTTCAGTTCCCTCTATTCTTTTTTGGCGCTCACCATGCGCTATCCCGACCCCGCCTTTTGCAACGAACCGTTTTTCGACGCCTTTGAGTCGCTGCTCGCCTCCCTCGACTGGTCGGCCGAGCTTGCGGAACTACGGACATGGCGGGAAAAAACCGCCGATCCCCTCGACGATCTGCGCACCGCCTACACCAGCCTGTTCATCACCGCTGCACCGGGAACCACCATTCCTCCCTATGCCTCGGTCTACCTTGATGGCGATGGCTCTCTCCATGGCCGGACCACCGAACGGACCAGAGATTTTTACCGCGAACGGGGTTTTGATCTGCGCTCAGAGACCGAACCCGCGGATCACATTCAGTTTGAACTCGAATTTTTGGCTGCATTGGCCGGTGAAGCCATGTTTGACGACGAAGAACTTTTTCTTCAAACCCTTTTTCGGCCGTGGTTTGTACGGTTTCAGGAAAAAAGCATGCAAGAAGCTCGGCATCCTTTTTATCGGGTGTCGATACAGTTAATCGATTTCTTCACCAAGGAGGAACAGTAAATGGCAATGAACCTTACCAGGCGGACCTTTCTCAAGGCCGCCTCGATTGCCGCTGCGTCCGTGCCGCTGTCCAAAGTGACGGCCAAGGCGGAGTCAGGAGTTGTCAAGGCGCCCCTGGTTGCTCCAGGGAGCTTCAAGAACACCCAAACCGCGGTCGGCGGGGTGTGCGAGATGTGCTTCTGGCGGTGCCAGTTGGTCGGCAGGATCCGCGACGGCCGTCTGATCAAGCTCGAAGGCAACCCGAAATCAATCGACAACGGCGTCTCCATCTGCGCCCGCGGCAATGCCGGCATCAAACTGCTCTATGATCCGGACCGCCTCAAATACCCGCTGAAGAACGTGGGCAAGCGGGGCGCGCCCAAATGGCAGCGCATCTCCTGGGAAGAGGCCCTCGACACCTGCGGCAGCAAACTGAAGGCCGTTGCCGACCAGTACGGCACCAAGGGCATCTCCATGTTTCCCCACGGCTCCACCTCCACCTATCCCATGGATTTTTTCGAAAACACCGTGGGAACCCACAACATCTCCGAGGCATCGTTCTACCAATGCCGCGGCAGCCGCGATGCTGCCTATCTCCTCACCATTGACCTTCCCCCCGACGAAAACGTCGACATGGCCAACGCCAAGGTCATTTTCCTGGTCGGCTGCCATTTCGGCGAGAATATCCACGTGTCCCATATCAAACAATACCTCAAGGGACTGGAGAACGGCGCCAAGCTGGTCGTGGTCGACCCCCGCTATTCGGCCTCTGCGGCCAAATCGCACATCTGGGTCCAAATCCGTCCCGGGACCGACACCGCCTTCCTGCTGGCGATCATGAACTATCTGATCGAGAACAAGAAGTACAACGCCTCTTTCGTTGAAAATTCTGGCGAAGGCTTCGGCAAGATGGCCGAGGGCATCAAGCAGTGGACCTTGGAGAAAGCGGCCAAGGAATGCGACGTGCCCGCCGCCCAGATCAAGGAAGTGGCCGAATTGCTGGCCGCCAATATGCCCCATGTCTCCGTCCATCCTGGCCGCCACGTTTCCTGGTACGGCAATGACTTCCAGCGTCAGCGCGCCCTGGCCTGCCTCACCGGGCTGCTCGGCGCCTTCGGCGTCAAGGGCGGCTTCGTCGAACCCGTTGACGTGGAAGGACTGGACAATTACTCCTGGCCGAAAGGCGAAAACCATGACAAGAGCCTCCATAAACTGGCCAACGTCCACCATTTTTCTCCCCCCGGCACCCCGACCGACATGATCCGCGACACCGCCATTACCGGCAAGCCATACCCGATCAAGGGTTGCGTCATCTGGGGCCAGAACCCGATCCATACCATTCCCAACCAGGAAAAGACGATCAAGATGCTGGAGCAGATGGACTTCGTCATGTGCGTCGACCTCTTGCCCACCGACATCACCATGTTCGCCGACATCCTGCTGCCCGACTGCTCGTATCTGGAACGCTGCGACCTGATCAAGACCGGCACCCAGTGGAACCTGGCCGAGGAGCACAAGCAGTACATCGCGCCCCGCATGCCTCTGGTGGCGCCCGGATTCGAGCGCAAAGAAAGCGTCTACATCACCAACGAAATCGCCAAGCGCATGGGTTACGGCGAGAAGATCCCGATCCAGACCCAGGAAGAAGGTGTCAACAAAATGCTGGCCGGGGTCCAACTGTCGCTCGACAAGATCAAGGCCGAAGGCGGCATCCACATCCAGCCCGGCGAGAGTCCGTACGGCGACATGGACCTGACCGTGAATTTTTACAGCAAGGAAATGGAAGACCACGGCTATCCGGGCATCCCCACCTACATCCCGGTGGAACAGCCGCCCGAGGGATACTTTCGCCTGCTCTACGGCCGTTCGCCGCTCCACACCTTCAACCGCAGCCAGAACAACGTGTGGCTGATGGCGGAGAATGGCGCCAACCCGGTCTGGCTCAACGACAAACAGGCCGCCAAGCTGGGACTCAAGGAAGGCGACACCGTGGCCCTGATCAACCAGGACGGCGTCAAGTCGCGCACCACCACCAAGGTCAAGGTCACGCCGGGCATCCGTCAGGATTGCGTCTACATGTACCATGGCTTCGGTTCGATGAACCCCGAGCTGACCGTTGGTTACAACAAGGGCGTCGACGACCAGAGCCTGATCACCAAGGTGGCGGTGGATCCGGAAACCGGCGCCCTTGGCATGCGCAACAACTTTGTCAAACTTGTGAAAGTCAGCTGATCGGCGGATCTCGTCCCGTAGAGTCAGACACGATTACCCCTGAAGGAGAGTCTCTATGCAATATGGCATGATTATAGATGTCGACAGGTGCGTGGGCTGCCATGCCTGCGTTATCGCCTGTAAGGCCGAGTGGGAAGTGCCCGCTCAATACAGCCGCAACTGGGTGCATCGCCTGGGACCGGAGATCACCTCGACTGGCATGGCCGCCACCTATTATCCCGGTCTGTGCAACCACTGCAATACCCCGTCCTGCGTGCCGGCTTGCCCGGCCGAAAAGGTCAACGCCACTTTCAAGGACAAAAAGAGCGGCAAGACCGTGACCATGGAAATCGCGGCCACCTGGAAGGATCCGTTCAACGGCACGGTTCAGGTCGATCGCGCACGCTGCATCGGCTGCGGCGCCTGCCGCGACGCCTGCCCCTACGGCGCCCGTTATGTTGACGAAGCGCTCAAGGACGATGGCAGCCTCGGCAAGGTGGACAAGTGCACCTACTGCATGCCTCGCGTTGCCGAGGGGCTGGAGCCGGCCTGCGTGCTGACCTGCCTGGCCCGGGCCCGGATCTTTGGCGATCTCGACGATCCCAAGTCGGATGTGGCGCAGTATGTGAAAAAAGGCGCGGCTGGCCTGACCTCCAAAGCGGTCCAGATCGGCCCCCACGGCATGTACTTTGGCAGCAAGAAGGGCGACATGGAACTGCTGATGAAAGAGGCTCCGCAGGAGATGCCCAAGGTGTCCCTGCGCCGCAGTCTCCTGACCCAGATGTCGCTGACCGCGAAGAATCAGGTCAAGGACATCGGGTTGCTGGGCATGGCCGGCGCACTGCTGGTCAAGTCCCTCCAGGATGATGAAAAGTAAGTAAAATTCACCTTTTTTCTGAGGCTTCGACCCCCTGTCGCCCCTAAGGACGGCAGGGGATTTTTTTTGGGGGAAAGGCGCCGAATCGATAACGGAAGCAGGGCCGACAAGCACTGGATTTTTTTCAACAGTCTGCTACAATACGGCAGCCAGACAAAAAAACGTGCAACACCCTTTTGTTCCGGTCCGCGACAGCCGAAAGACGACTATGGCAAATACATCCCATCCCCCTCCCGAACCAGACGAAGCACAGGAATCGATTGCATCGGCTCCCCCCGGTCGTTCGCCGTCGTCTCTCCCGCAGCCGGAATGGCTGCATGCCAGCCAACCGGTCTTCGTGGTCGAGGATTCTTTCTACCGCTCACGGACGCCACCCAGGCCGGTCCATTGGTCCATTGCCTGGTCGGACCTGATGATGACCATGTTCATCCTCTTCCTCACCCTTTTTGCCCACCTGCGCACCCATCAGGAGATTGTGTCCCACGGCAAAGC
>Ga0123354_10020945_pt1 | contig 10293 bp, 9 predicted proteins | sample TergutLab28metaG_2_FD_97872 | JGI IMG/M metagenome (GOLD analysis project Ga0123354, IMG submission 97872) | Labiotermes labralis P4 segment gut microbial communities from Petit-Saut dam, French Guiana - Lab288 P4 | ecosystem: Host-associated > Arthropoda: Insects > Digestive system > Gut ...
CACAAGCGTCCGCCACCTGTCTCTATTCTGGGCCAGCCCAATCCAGTCCATATACCCACATCCCACCTCCTGGAGATCCATCCTAATATTATCCACCCATCTACACCTAGGTCTCCCCAGTGGCCTCCTTCCCTCCGGTTTCCCCACCGAGACCCTATACACCCCCCTCTCCTCACCCCTACGCGCCACATTCCCAGCCCATCTCATTCTTCTTGATTTTATTACCCGCACAATATTGGGTGAGGAGTACAGATCATTTAGCTCCTCATTATGCAGTCTCCTCCATTCCCCCGTCACCTCGTCCCTCCTAGTATAGAATTTAAATGCATAAGATGTGAATGCAAGGCAGAGGTTTTATTTTATGATACTGCCAGTTGCTAAGATTACATGGCCTCAGTGGTACGTGACTGAAATATAGCCATGGAGCACTGGTGGTATGAGACGTGTGTGTGGTTTTGAATCAGGTCTTTTCCATACCTGAAAAATTTTAGTAAGATCATACAAATGACATCAATATGGAACAATTTTAGTAAAACAGATATGAAGTAATGTCAGTCTAATTGTTAGGAAACCATACAGCAAATCTACTCGATACAATATGGTACATATTTTACCTGAGAAGTATAGTGTGTCACTTCCTGCCACTAGTCCATTGCACATGTGGGTTATTTGCTGAGTGTCCCATGTTAATATCATAACCAAGCAAACAGGAAGTGACAAATTATGTCCACTAAAATAATGACCCTGTATATCGATAATGTGGAAGACTGTGCTGGGGTGCCTAAACAAGCCTCACAACAGTTAGTGGAACATAAAATGCACATTAGTGCTGGCAACTGACCTCACAACACGAAACATGAAGGTGTGCAGCGAGTATGGGATGCATACCAGTGCTGCCATATGACCTACCCAAATTAAAAACAAAGTTATACTGTCACTATGGTGAGGAACACCAACATTACCAACTTACCTCCCAATTTAAATAAAAAGCTGTTGTCAGTCAGCATGGCAATGCATGTTAGTGCTACCAACTCACATGCCCAGTTTAAATAATATTAGAGTGTACAGCCAGTATGGTACTGCACATCAGTGCTGCCACCTGACCTCTCCAGATTAAACATAAAGTTATACAGTCAGTATGGTGAGGCACACCACTGCTACAAACTCACCTCCCCAGTCTTGCCTGTGAAGGCCTCAGCCAGAAAATTGCTGACCACTGGCCCAGGACAAAGCAGTGTCACTGTTATGTTGCTGAGCATTTTCTCTAGGCGAAGAGAATCAAAGTAACCCTGTATCAACATACCAAGGGAAGAGATATCACTTTTCACTGCTGTACATGTGGTGGTGCTTAACTATTTTCAGCAAGCTCATGTCTGTACACCATACTATACTAACTGACAGATCATATAAAAATTCAGATCCAGTTCTAATATGTCTATCAGTGGCATGTACTTCATGTAGATTCAGAAACTGTTCCTTAGAAAAATGTGGCCAGTTCATCAAAATGGATGGCAGATTCAAAAACACAGTGCAGTCAAAATCCAAAAAGATCTAAATCAAACTACCAAAATAAGGCAGGAACCTATGGATACGTTTAGAGGAGTACTAAGAAAAGAAGCAAATAAAACTGTACTGAGAAAATCTAATGGCAATAAGCCCCTTGAGAGACCTGACGACAGACATGAGAATAATATAAAAATGGATGTTAAAGAAACACGGTGTATTAAGAACTCAACAGCTGCAAATTCAAATTAATACACTACAGCATTCCTGTTTTGAATATGATTAAAACTTGTCCTCAGATATAAATACAGTCTTACTTTCCTCAAGCAAATCTAATCTTATAATGTATTATTGCTTTCTGAGGGCCTGGTCCTCTTTATGCAACAAAGATGTTGTTAAATTTAAGGTATAAACTTACATGGATGGCATGTTTGGCACCAGCATAGCTTGCAGAATAGGGTACTGCTTTCACACCGATAAGACTGGAGGTGACAACAATGTGACCTTTGTTTTGCTTCATGAAATACCGCAGTGCGATTCGAGACAGGGACAGTATGCTAAAGACATTGAGATCGAATAACTCCTTATCAACAGCCAGATCAATATATTCCCAATTTGCCCTCTGTGACCGGCCAGCATTATTCACCAAAACATCAAGCTGCAAAATAAAACACCTCCATGTACATGCCATAACATCCAACAATTTTACAGATGGAAAAATTAAATTCTGTACTGTGTGTCTATCTTTGATATACTTGAAATGTGGGTTTAATTTTCAGTTATGTTTCTTGAACACAAGTTTCCAAAATGAAGCACTCTGTAAATTATGAAATTCTAAATACCAAAATTCATGTACAGTACAATTACTATGTAGTGCCACATGTGCAGAAACCAGTTTTTGTCTTTTGGCTTAATGGACAATTCCACGTATTTCGGCAGTGGGTCACCGTTCAGTCAGCCATGGGCAACCGAGGTGTGCGCATCAGCTTGCAGCATATGTACTAGTGCTGGGGAGGCTTTCTTTCGCATTCATGCGGATGTTACAGACTACTCACTGCATTATCCTGTTTCCCCTTCAATTCCCCTCTGTCACACTGCCCTGTGCCATCACATAGTAATTGTGATCTACCTACTGATTACAACAAAGAAATCTGATACAGCTTCATGTCAGCTATAACACGGATAAAGAAGTTAAGAAATGTAGATATTCCATAACAACTCTAGAGTGTTCACTAACTTCTGTGTATAAAATTTGGCCATAATATATATATTATATATTCCTCTACAACATATGTATGGAATATTTTTGAATATGATATATATTAAGCAGGTTACACTCAACATGCATGCAGATATGTATGTAAGCCTTCATGTAAAAGTCCCCATTGTTGTGTTCTTTTAATCCAAAACTGGAATTGACAAACCGTACTTACACTGCTCAATATCAAATTTATTGACAACCATTCAACAGTTCTTGGGTGATTACATGTCAAAAGAGAGACGTAGCAAAACTAATAAAAGATATAGATGGTAACAACTTTAAATTTCAGTGATGTTTAAAGCAGTGCTTTATTCTGAACAATTTGAAAGGCCTCTCCATTTAACTGTGAGGATTGACAGAGCTGAATTTAACTGTCATTCCTTACGGCTACCAGTGAAACTGTGTTACTGCATTCCACTTTGACTTTACGTTGAATTTAATGACAAGTTCATTTATTCATGGTACATGTACAGTTCTTGACATAGCTCAATGTACACAGTATCTTATGTAAGTAAGTAAGTATGCCGAAACTTTCCATGTACGAATGAAACCTCAGTGACACAAAGGTGGCTGCAGAATACTGCTGGGTGATAATACTGACACCAGGGTGGTCATGCTGCGGCTGATCAGGTTCCAGTGTGCTGGAATTTGCATTTCTGCTGGACACACTTGTGTATACATATACAGTCAACCACATGCATCCTCAATTCCGACTTGTGCTGGACCTTCCAGAACACAACTACTGCATAAGTCAGGAGTGTCTGTAATTTGACATTATGTGGGAAAAAGTGGTATTGGCATACACTGAGGAACTATCACAGTAACTGTTGGAGATACTAAGGAAAAACACACAAAATCCTGGTTGGGATAACTGGTCTCTAGGCCAAATAGCTCCCAAATACAAAGCACCAGTACTAAATACTCAAATGCAACATTCATTTTCAATGAGATAATATAATGTCATGAATGTAAATTAGTATGCAGTGAGACCATATTACCTGACCAAAATGATCAATGACTTGCTGGAAATAAACTTTGTGCTCTTCCACCGCCAACATATCCATTGGCAGCACCAGGACATCTTTCTCTGTGAGATTCTTTCCAATGTCTGAAACAACAATTTTATTAATTGCTTTTGTTGCTAATGCCATAAGTTTTAGTTTGGTATCCCATATTTTGTTGATAAAGTAACACAGAGCTACCCCTGTGCATGCTATGAAGTCATGGGGGAGTGGAATTCTAGTTCCACAAATGCCTAGTCTCCACACTAAATGGAGTCAACTGCTTCAAACACCCACCACCCCTCCCCCCCCCCAAGGCCAAGGACAAGCCACCAGTACCAACTGAACAGGGGACTGAGTGGGTCCCTTGAACTGGTTACTCCAGCATAATGTGTACTATACTCACGCACACAGTTCTTCTTAACTCTCTCCAGTTCATGTTCCCTTCGAGCTGACAGAACAAGTTTCACTCCAGCACGTGCCATTGCAAGAGCCATGTGCTCTCCGATCCCACTGGAGGCTCCAGTGATCCACACCACTTTGCCTGCCAGAGAGTCTGTGACAAATTAACAACAAGCAAGTTTATGATTTGACAACATTAGCATGATCATAGTGGGAACTCAGCTGCCTGATTCAGTCAACTCTTGAATGAGTACCAGACAGTGGAAGTGTAGGAGAGTGATTACCACACCACACCAGCCATAATAAGATCTATTAGCAGTAGTAGTAACAGCAGTTTATTTATTTATGTAAGTCTACTAATGATGGCTCTATAGAACACTGGTGCATGAGGTATCATGGGAAGCAAACATTTCCTCAGTAAATTAAATAGAAACAAAAAAATGGGCATTTTTAATAAATGAGACATACATTGTTTCATGTTTCCATACATCATGGTAACCAGAAGAGAAAATTTCTCCATATAAAAAACTGTGGGTGTAACAAGATGAAGTATGCTGTTTTTTATTGATAAATAACATGACCATTTAGTTTCCCTGTGTCTTTATCTGTGTCAGAGGATAAGGACAGGCAGTATCCAGTTCAACTATTGCACAGAAAATCCTTTTGGTTAGAATTGTTCTTCAACTCAATTAACTTGGGAACTGTAAATATTTACCACTTGGGAATGACAGTTTTTAAACTGCCTGGTCCTATGGGCCACACGACTGAATTTTAACTGGGAAGGGAAAAATGGTATTGCTATGGAGAAGTGCAACACTTACAATTACCTAGACTGCACACGTGCTTCATTACAGTAAAGCTAGTCATGACTAGTACAGCGCAAGATTGGGCAAGAAACTGTAGTTTATTACTGCATAAATTTCTTAGTACCAAAAATGACAATGGCTGCACATACACATCACATTTTTAGCAGCATTTATGTAATTACACCGTATTTCTCCTTAAACTTACCAACCGATTTTCCAAATTTTTCTGCCCATGCCAAACGGAGGTCACAATCAACAAACAACATGGCAATGAGGTACAAGATGGTGTAAGCAACAATAAATAGTGCCAATAACATCAAGCAGCACATAATGATGAACTGAAAAACAAAAATAACATAGTTACCAGATAGTGAAAAACATCACCACCACTATATACTTGAAAATGCTTTATCTGGTGTGTGGATAGTCTGTACAAAGATGAACTTCTAAATGTTGTAGGTGTATAAGCTGTCAGAACCTGGCTCCAGTTCTCCTGTACCTAAAAATGTGTCAGAGAATACTGATGAGAAGTGATATCACTGGAAGAATAAACTTGTCATACTGCTGGATATGTCTGCACTTCCACTATCCGTAAAAGATGTTTTAAAACACTACATGAAACCAAATACCCATGAAATGAGACAAATATCGGTATCTGCATAAGAAGCATGACTATCACTTCTTGGATACAAACTGCAAGTTTCACTACGAGTTCTGTTCCAACTAATAACCCATTTTGAATGTAGTATCACAGCTCACATCAGAGGCACCAACAGCACCCTACACCTCATTCTGTGTCTACTCTTAAAAGGAAAAGAAACAGTGAATAATGTGCAGACCGTCGCCTTCAGGGGTTTGGCACTGTGTGGTCTGAGCATTTACCAATCAACATGGTCTCATATCCCAGGCTTAAATCAACATCAGCACTATCACAACCACGAATTTCGCATTGCTTTTAATTCATTGAAACACAGTGCACACAAGTCCTCCAAAAATCCAGGCGCCATTCAATGAAATGAAAGTTCCATGCTGAGGACTCTTATTCTGAAGTGACCTGTGATCCTCACTGTTATCTAGCGCTTTCTGCTCGGTGCATGTGAACTAATGCACATTTTTGTCCTTAAGGGTTGGGGAGGGAACTACAATAATTATGCGTAAAATAATTGGCGCCATCACACAAAATTTAGTCGCCCGAGATATGTGCATCCCTGTAACACAGTAACGTGAGATAACGTCTTACAAAGGACAGCCGGTTTTCCTGGGGCCAGCTTGTTTGTGGCTCTTAGTATCAATTCTGCAGGCTTTCCTACCTTGCATATTAAATTACAGTCTGGTGTAAACAGTTACCTTTCACAGACTGCTTCTTTCTTCGTACACTTACTTCCGGAACTGCGACGACATAATATATGCCATGTCATGGATATACAATTACTTCCCGCCTCTTCCTGATATTAATAACCTACGGACATAGTTCAACGCCCACTAATCTATGCACCGCGGTGAAGGTTCAATGGACCCGTGGAAACAAGGTCTTGAAGCGCCTCAGACGGCTGCAACGGAGTTGTACTTGTAGGCGGCATCTGTGGACGGCATGACTCAGATGGTGTATTTTGTACATGATAGAAAAAGTCTCTGCAACGTCAGTTGCCTAACTTCGAATCGTGAAAACCGAGTCAGGGAGACGTGAACTAATGGCCAGGGACATGCAAGAGCAAAAAAGCTGTAGAATGGTTTGTGGTAGGTATTCTGCGTGTTGTTACCGAGGAGATATTTTTAAACACGTTTCCGATATAATTTTAGTACAAGGTAAGACGATGTTATCGTCATCGAAAGTGTGTAATAGTTGAAATGAGTAATGATCCTTTTGTTATTCATTAAGTGTGAGGATGTGTGTGTGTAAAGATCACTTACAGTAATAACTGTTGCTGATTGATTATTTCGTTTACTAAGGTGGATGATCATTATTGTTTAATAATATCGCAGTTAGAATGCAGATGGTGTGCTATACCGGAGGGTGTTAGGGCAGTGACACAAATTGTGACCTTAAATTTTTCAGTTTTCCTAGGAATCCTCAACGGTGACTATGATTTAGTAATTATTGATGTTCATGCTGGGACAGAATTGTATTTTATTGTTTATAAAACATTATCATATGAGCTGAAGATATATTACGATAATTATCTTGTATGAACCACGTATGTTCCGCACGTTATACAGTGATTTCCGCATTACGTATTTTTAGGTTATGTTGTAACTTGAAGACGAATTTGTTCATCTCCATTGTTTCATCATATTATGTTGGATTCAGAAGAAATCAGTATTTGACCAATATGTTGTAACCAAAATAGCATACATTGAATAGTTTGTGTAACAAATGGAGTTCACCTGGCAGTAAAAATGTAACATAAGACACAGATCATAGGAATAACGGTTTCATTTTTTAATTTTCTGGTTCCATTTTTGCACAGGGCTTAGATGGGCGAAGAAACTTGCCAAGCCCTGCAATGCACAGCATGCCAGAAAACTGCCTAGACAGTATGTCTGCAGCCAGCATTTCTCAGAGGTTGATTTCACATTGCGTGTTGAAACACGTCTGGACAGATTGGCAGTTCCAAATCCTTGTACTGCATCCTCGCACCCCAGTTCAGACTGACATCATGGAGGACCCTCCTTGAATTCCTCATCCTGTGAAGGAGACCTTCATGTCCTGGTCCCTACAAATACATATTCCATGTAGTCCATAATTTCACTGACCAAAGAACCTATCCAAATCCAATCAGACACCTCCTTTCCCCTTGGCTTTGCAGATGAAGGTGCTTCTGGTGGAGAACTTGGAAGCATTAGCCTTCAAAGTTCTTCCCCGAAGCATAAAGCATGGCATTCTCTAATAAAAGAGCTTGGTTTGGACAAAGTGGCAAAACTGACTCCATGCAAAAATAAATTGTGTGACAGAATTGGACCAGTGAGAGTTCACGATGCAAACATAGGAAGAAGTTCGTGACAAAGAATATGAAGGAGGTTTGTCAGTCGGACAGTAATCCTCTGGTACAGGCTGTTACATCATCTTTGAATGTACAGACCTCAAGATTTTTGGCGTCAGTCATTAGCAACAGTAGGCATAAGCCAGACGGCAGGAGGTGGAGCTTCATTGAAAAGGTGTCGGCTCTCTCCCTCCTGGAACGTGGAAGCAACCAGTAACTTATTACATGATTCGTGGAAGCACTGAGAGTGGTGTGCGTGTTAATTTCTTGATGGAGGTTTTTGATCCCTGCCAAAATGCAGGACTGGAAGTTATTGACACCGTGTGCAACACAGATGCCAACAATGTCAAGGCCTTGAAACTGATGGGTATTTCTGAAAAGACACCTTTCTTTAGATTTCAGGATCGAGAAATTGCAGCTATATTTGATCCTTTCCATCATCTGAAATGTACCTGAAACATTTCTTGAAATATAATGTAGCAAATGTGGAGTTTGAGATTACTGTGAATACTGGTAAGTGGGACGACATGTTGAAGCTGTATGAAGTTGACAAATTCAACGTGTCACCTGCTGCCCAAAGTGACTGAGAGGCTTAAGCCTGGTGCCCAGAATACGGTGAAAGTTAGCTTGGCTGCACAAGTTATGAGCAGCACTGTGAGTTTGAATGACACATAGGCTTATAAGTAGTGATGCTACATGGTGTTGCTGTTTGTGTAGATACTTTTTTTTATAGAATTCTCTTGTCATGTAGAGGTGTCTATCAACAGCTGCATTTGTTAAGGAAATTGACAGCCTCTTCGACAGCTTCAGTTGTGTCGCTTGCAAGGTTTTGCGGTGCCAAATAAGCAGGACTAGTAAGCACATGGAACACTGCCAAAATGCTGTTAGTAAGATAACGGGCTGGACCATTCTCAACAAAGAATGTGAACAGATTCTTCCCCCTCCTACACAGACTGGGTAGTTTATTATGGCATCTGTGGAGACAGCTGAATGATGAGAAAAAGTTCAGATTTCTTGAGACCCTAAACCTAAATCAGGATACACATGAGAACACAGTTGGTGCTATTGGTTTGCACTGTGGATCTAACAATAACCCATTTGTCAGACAGTTTGTGGATGCCCTGAAGACTGTCTTCATCAGTGGCCTTACGTGTAGAGGTCTGCTTGACCCAAACTATGAGGATGATGGTGCCACTCTTTTGGACAATCCGCATTTCTTTCTAAAGCCATCCAGTGTTTCTTCACCCAGTCCATTAACAGGTCATGGCAGAGACCACTGACGTTCTGTACATCATTGACATGAATGAGGCTCAGGATTGGGTCCACGCAGCCATACGTGATGGTGACTTGAAAATGTTATCAGTACCATATGTCAATGGTTTTATTGGTAGGCGCCTGCTTTGTAATGGCAGCTGTGATGCTTGCAATGCCTGTCTGATATCTGAAGCACAGTTGCCAACTGATGTCTACATAGACTTCAAGGAGTGCAGCACTACAGTACATTATCTTACCTATCCAACTGAGAAGTTGGTAGAGACTGTTAGCACTGCTGTCACTGTTTTATAGGGTATGATATCAGAGGGGCTCACTTAGATAACAGTCGAGTCCTGTATCACAGGTGCCATTAAGGAGAGTGTCAGCTTTGACTTAAGTTGACTGTTTGTCCTCTTCACCACCGAAGAATTGAAGATGAAATTGTGAGGAGTGTCACAAGAATTTCAATTTCTTGGTGGTGCAAGCAGAAGACTAAATCACTGGGTGAAGCACCTAGGTGGAAGGCCAAAAAGAGGAAGTTGCAGATTTTATCGCACCAGTAGGTTAGTATGAAAGTAATGATTTTGATATTGATATTTTATTTGCGTTCCATAAATCCAAGTAAGTACAATAAGTAGGATATAGAACATGTCAGCGTTTATACATATATATATGGTTGGAGTCAAGCAACTGATTCCAAGTTTAATACATGAGTTAATAAACAAATAGGTATAACATGTAATAGGTACAAAATCATAAGAGTAAAAACAGCAAATTTTCTGTAGTAAGACCATTTGTGGTACATTAGTCAGATTTATGTTGAAAATATTCTTCTATTGAATAAAAAGAATATGTATGCAAAGATCGTTTTAAGCAGATTTCAAATTTTCTAGCATTATTAGATACATCCTTAATGGACTGAGGAAGATTGTTAAATATCTTAATACCCATGTGATGTATTCCCCTTTGGTATGTGGTAACGGTTGTCATGGGCTGATAAAAATTATTCAGTTGTCTTGTACTTATTGTGTAATGGTCTGAGTTCAAAGTAAAGAGATTTTTGTTTTTATTACAAAAAGCATAAG
>Ga0123354_10020947_pt1 | contig 10293 bp, 6 predicted proteins | sample TergutLab28metaG_2_FD_97872 | JGI IMG/M metagenome (GOLD analysis project Ga0123354, IMG submission 97872) | Labiotermes labralis P4 segment gut microbial communities from Petit-Saut dam, French Guiana - Lab288 P4 | ecosystem: Host-associated > Arthropoda: Insects > Digestive system > Gut ...
AACGGGTTATTGAAGGAAAGATAAAAGGGGGGATAGAAGTGACAGGAAGACGAGGAAGAAGACGTAGGAAGCTACTGGATGACCTTAAGGAAAGGAGAAGATACTCTCATTTGAAGGAGGAAGCTCTAAATCGCACTATGCGGAGAGCTCGCTTTGAAAGAGGCTTTCGACCTGTCATAAGACAGACTACTAAATGAATGAATCTCAGGGGAAAAGAATCTAATCTTGTTTACTGTTTCGAAGCTAGGCCTGGGTACAGATGATTTTACGCCACAATTGATACCAGAATAATCCAAGTATGAATCAAGTATGCCAGCGATAAAGACCAACATTCAGATGATCTGAATTTCATCCCAGGTAAAAGAAAAAGAAAATTCTGATTTATACATGGATAACCCCAATGACTCAGTGCCTAATACAAGGGCCAAATGTTTGGTTTCTGTCGCTGCCAATATGGATAGAGAAAAAGAAATAAAAAAAACTTTCAATATACAAAATAAAAGTCATTATAAAACGAGTCATTAAAACGTCATGTAATCAGGAGTAGTAGGTCATCTCTGCTGCCAGTAGGCCAGCAACATTTACGTTTGAGAGGTTCTGAGTGCGAAATTCCATCCGAAACCACCCGACTGCAACTTCTCGTAGTTTGTTAATGCATAACTTTATTAAACTTCACACAATTAGCAGTGATTGGCCGTTAGTTAAAGCCGTGAAAAATCCCTCTTCAGGAATACCGTGTGAATACAAGAGTGTCTTATTTTTAGAGCAAACCATAATGCAGTTACCACTGGGCATGAAATGGTTAACCCTTCCTTAAAGATATGATTATTTTACGTCTCTGTAATCTCTTGAGACTCCATTCAGTCAGGCATTCCACTAAACTTAACACCAGAACGCATATTTCTTTTGCATAAATCAGGTGAACTCCGGGTGTAAGTCAGTACTGGAAATCCAACCCTAATGATATTTAAATGCATTATTGTCAGTAAATGCTGATCCAAGTGGCCACTCGTTTTCGAGGATTGCGGGTTCGAATCCCGCCGGGAGCATGGATGTCTGTCTCTTGTGAGTGTAGTGTGTCGTTAGGTAGAAATCTGTGCGTCGCGCTCGTCGAGAGGAGTCCTACCGAGTGTGGTGTTTCTGAGTGTGATCGTGAAGCCTCGATAATAAGCAGGTAATCTCCAACTAGGGGCTCTTGAGCCATGGGGAAAGAATATTTGTAGAGTTTGCCCACACATTACAATAAATATCAGAGACCTACATTACTAGTGGCCTCTTACGACTAGCACCATCATGTAATGAAGGTTCGATTTAGATGACAGTGGGGATTTTTTTTCTTAGCTGTCGCATTCTTACTGGCCCCGGAGCACGCCAGGCTTCCAATACAAAGGACACTGGGGCTTAAACGGCCTGCCAGTGACACTGACGACTCATTTCCCGAATAATGCAAAAGATTAGGAAAGGCTGGAGCCATACTTCCTGAAGAAGGCCAAAGCTCATAACAGGCTGCTGTGTCAAAACTTTGTTTCTATTTTGAAATAAGGTTCTCAAGGCAGCGACTATGCAGGCCGATGTCTTGTAGGATTGGACGTTGTATGGTCTGGTAGAAGACGTTTCGAAGAAACCTCCTGCCTCCGTTTTCAAGGTAGAACAGATACTGGGGCAGAAAACGGTCGTGTTCCTTTGTATTCTGTTTACTGTGCTATCCAGGACTCGTAATCTTAAGGTTAACATGTTTTTATTAAGGTACAAAATTAATAGCCGTGAGAGTATTTAATCCAACAATAGAAATTGTATTTACTTGAATGACTCCTGCGTGGGAATAGAAACATACAGCATGCATGTGACTGTTTTATAGGGTCATACGTTCGTGACATTAGTACCGTTACGGACTGAACTTTAGCCAGTAGGACAGGGCTGCGTGCTAAAATTGACATTCGTGTAGTTTCGTAAACTGTCAGTGGAACAGAGCTTGGAGGATGATCGGCAGGAATACGAAAGTACCAGCAAAATACGTAGTTAGAAAAAAAAATTAAGACATTGTATTTAAGATAATCGTTCATTCTGGAATCTCTATTACGACAGGTCCGTAGCCTCTGTCAGAGATCTCCATTTTGTGCGATCTTGTGCTTCCTCTTTCGATTTCCATTATCCTCTCGTTTCCTTAAGGTTGTCCAGTAGCTGCTTACGTCTCCTTCCTCGCCTTCTTCCCATATCTCGTTTTTCCTTCTAACATTCATTCAATAAAGTGTTTTGGAAGGCAGTTCCTACGAAAGATGTCACCATTCCATTTATCCTTTCTTCCTTTTATTGTGTATAGCACATTCCTTCCCTCCTTGACTCTATGTAACACTCCTTCTATTCCTCCCATGATCCGTCCAACTGATCTTCTCCGTCATTTTCCGGCACAATATTTCAAACTTTCCAAATATTTATAATCTCTTTCCCGAAGTAAAAACAAATTCTTTCATGATTCACGAACACATTTATAGAACGGCAGACGGCAGAAACTATAAACAAGTGCATGAATGGATATCACAAAGCAGTAGGAAGATGGGAAGACGAAATCAAGGTGGATGAAGGAGGTGTGTGACTTAGTGACAGGAAGGAAATGAAAGGTGGATGGCATAGAGAAGAGGAAGGCTTGGGTAGGTTACACACATATACACCTCCCTGTCCTCACAAAACATTCCACTACAATAATTTTCACTAAAATCCAGCTCTCCGAGTAGACAATGCAAATATGTTCTTAAATTCAAATTCAGTTTCTTTTTTACCAAGACTTGTTGCATATTTGCTTCACACCTAAATTAAACAAAATGCAATCAGGCGTTAAATACACACACATATGTGTGTGTGTTTTTGTGTATGTATATATAAACACTTGTGCATGTGTGGTGTGCGTGTGTGTTTACAGATAACCCTTCAAAATACAAAGCACACAGATCAGATATGTTCTGCTGTTTGCAGTTTCTACTTTGAATACCAACCAGAATATCATTCGTAATAAATATACGAACCCTGTCAATTATGCCACCAATCAATTGTCACTACCCACGAGATAATCAAAACTAGGTGTAAAGTTGCTCGATGACATGTTCACCGTATCTAAGACTTGTAAATTGTGGTAAAAGAGTTTGCTTGTACCGGTGCACACAAAGCCATGCCGGCGGCAGCTTGGCTGCAGGTAAGGCTACCCATGCCGGACAGAATTTGGGTGAGGTGCCGGAAAAAACGAGATAACCTAACTCTCAAGTTTGAGGGTTGAAGGTGGAGCTCACATCCTTACGTCTTAAGATCAAACTGTCTCGAAAACCCGGCAACGGGTAGGCCATGGCCCTCAAAGGGTCCGAAGCGTCGAAGAAAGAGGAAGAGTGAGAGAAAATGAGATTCTGTTTCTAACCAAACAGCCAGCTTGATCAGTTTAGACATACCCGAGAAAGAAAAGCATCTATGGTCTATAATACGGATAATGAAAATGAGAAAATGTTCAAAATTGTTTCTGTAGGCAAACTTTTTCAGTGTTGTCAAACTAAATTAGCCTCAATTTTCTTGCAAATTTCTGTTTCAGGCAATGGAGCTGCGCCATTTGCGACTGGTAACACGGCCTCCAATCCGGAGGGTAATAGTCACTCAACCACATTCACCCTCGCCCCCCGGCCCCAGAATAAGGCCCGCCGTACCATTTCGCTCCGCCCCACCTTCCAGTCACCACCGGCGCAATGTGCCGGTTCCAACAGGTAATACTCCATATTCAGGAGCTAATTAAATTACATAGCCAAGAAAATCAGCCTGCATGATTGGTGATGAATTTCTTGAGCAGATGAGAAACTTCAAGCTTATCATGGAAGGCCCTACTCCATGGACTTCTTGTTGTATCAAAGTAGAGAACAGATGAAAAGCAATGTCGACCTATAAGGCAGTTTATCCTGAAGCATGAAATTTTATTATTTGATTTAAAATTAGAGAGACAATAAATCTTGTAACGTAACACGGAGGCGCGTTCGTGTAACCATTGTTGCAGTGGAAAAGCAATGATTATTACATAACCTACGTGTGTTTTAGTAGTCTTAGGTATCCAGCATGCTATGCGCATGCGCCATATTGTTATCTGTAGCCTGCCCCGCTCTAAAATATTTTCCCACATTATCTCATAAATGGCACGATACTCAAAAAACGTTATTTAATATAAAATACGTGTTTCGATTTCCTCTACAACTTTTGTCTGAAACATTTCTTATTCTAAGAAGAACTGAGGGAGATATGATCAAAAATGTATGTTGGTCTTCACGTTAAGTCCCCTTTATACTTGTACGATATTAATGAAACTTGAATTTTCTCAAAAGATTTAAAAAAATATTCAAATATCAAATTTCATGAAAATCCGTCCAGCGACAGACGGACGAACAGTCGGGGAGGCGGACAAACATGACGAAGCTAACAGCCGATTTTCATAATTTTACGAACGCGCCCAAACACAATTACCACCTCCAATAAACAAGAGAAACCCAAGACTTTGAACATCACAAACTTAAGTTTCGGGCTTTACGGGATTAAAATTAAAAAAATGTGTATGAATTTTACGTCTTCCACAAAAGAACAAAATCAGCACCAATCTTATAGACAGGATCGTAATTCATGCGAGTCAAAAGAGTTTATGGCCATACGCAACAGCGGTTTGAGCTCTAATGATTTTCCTGCTGTTCCTTGACCCCGTCTTTCAGAAATGGTTCCTCCCCCTCCTCCGAGACCAGGGCACCAAACGCCACAACTTGGAGGGAAGACCCGTCGTCCTGCGGCCGGCAAGCATCCCTCAGCCCCATTAAGACCACCGGTGCCGGAGCGGAAGCACAGCTCACCGAGCGATGTCACCGTGTCCTCAAAGGACAACTGCGACTACTTCACAAACACCCTGTGCCTGGAGGTGGCTGACTATCCAAAGTAAGCTATTTGCTGCTGCACCGAAATGCCGTTGGTGGGGGGACTAATCAGGAAAGACCCTGTATAAGCAATTAAATAATTTCAAATGAAAATCTAAGTGAAGAATTTTAATTGATTTTTTAATGTTTTATTTCCACGAGGAAAGTACGGTTAAACTAATTTACAGCGTAGTTTGCCGTGTATTTCAACAGTCATTTGATGCTTCTTTTCTGTTTATGGCAGTCTTTCTGATATATTCATAAATGTAATGCCAGATTTGAAGTTATCTTAGCGTTGATGATAAACCCGTCGTCTTCTGGCATGTTAAAACGTGTCGACTGGGAAATCGTTAGAGCTGTTTCGAAGGAATATTATAGTGCCTTCATCTTCAGCGTCCAACAGTCCAAAAACAGTGCTTGGCCCTGCAGGTGAAGGCATCACGCTTGCTAGAAACATCGATAAACATTCAGTCGCTGTGGCTTATTCTATTCTCTCTTTCGTAGTGGTTGACAGTAAAGGGCACAGGGCAGGACAGCTGTGTCACTAGCATATTATGCTCGAATCTCATATGACAACATCGTTAAATACAGCGCTTAAAATACGCCAAACAAATCAAACAGATCTTAATTCGAACATCTGAAGAAGTCGAACTATATTACATTCTTCTTCTTCTTCTTCTCCTTCAGGCGCTGAACCTCCTTTAATTGGAGGTTTTGGCCTTCTCAACGACATCCTTCCACTTTGCTCTATCCTGGACACAGGTTAACCAATTTTTGATCCTTTATGATGTTGTCCTCCCATCTATACTTGGGTCTTCCTCTTGGTCTCATGGTTAAGGGATTCCATTTAAATATTTTCTTAGCTGCCCTTGTTTCAGGCATTGTTTGTGTATGGCCGAACCAGTTCAGTCTCTGGGCTTTAGTGTGGTTGACTATATTTTCGAGCTTTATCAGTTTGTCCAGTTCTTCATTGTTTTTAATCCTCCATGTTACTATATTACATTATATTTTAGAATTATAAACAGTGGAACATGAAGATTAATACAGTTTAACGTATCACTGGGTGGCAATTGAATGTGACGGTATTCGAAGAAAATCAAGCAGAGAAAAATGGAGAAAGGAAACAAAGAAATCTCTTGTCCTCTACTGGAATATGAAACAGTATTAGATAGAAACTCTATATAGATCGATGTAATTTGAGTCAGCCAACTGTGTTAGTATGATTCAGATAGGGAATCCGAAAACTAAGAAATATAAGGAGAAAAGTGGAAAAAAGGAAGAAACCCCCTGTGTAACGAAGAAGAGAACATCTGATATGTATTACCAAAATTTAAAAAGACACACAAGTGGGAAAAACAATTTTTGAATGATAAATACCTGTTCATAAATACGGAGTGCACAACAAAATAATTAGTTGCAACACGGTTAGAGATTCAAAAAATTCAGGCAAATTTTTATTCAAATTAAAATGGAAATGGGAAAATGATGTGACAAAACGGTGTAAAGGTTTACAAGAAATGAGAGAGGAGGAATTAGAAATACTGCATCATGTAGGAAATCTTAGATGAAATTAGAAGTTGTCCGCACATATAAAATAGTACAAATAAACTTCTTTTTTAGGCGGTAAAACAGCCAATCTCGAGCCCATCCGGCCTTATTGGCGAGGTTGCTAGATCACACACAAGTACAACTGCTGTGAGAGAGTGATGAGTCTATCGTAGAGGCCACAACCATACCTACATACAAAAAAAAATGCCGTCAGTGGGATTCGAAACCGCAATCCCCGCAATTGCAACTTCTGATCTCCGACTTAGACTGCACGGCCACCGAGATCGGCTAAATACATTTTGTAATTAGTAATAAACATGATGGACGTGTACTGACAAAAAGCTGATGTCACCTGATATCGTCATAGACACGTAATTGAAACTTAACTAGAAAACTCGAATTGATTTGCTATCCTTGCGTGTCACTTCAATTTCTCTTTTCATTCAACAGCTAACTCAAAGCAACAGACCGCGTTTGTTAAAATTTGCTAATGTTGTGGGGTAAGACCATGCTACCGTATAATTCGTCCACTAATGCACCGATTGTCGGGTCCCTGCATGATGTATGAATGAGTTAGGAGCAATGGTAGAATGCTACTGCCAGGGGGAAATCGAAGCCCCCGGCGGGAAACCTGTACAGTAGCAGAGATCTGCTCTCTTCTGGAACTTCACGCAACGTAGAGTGGTAATTCCATACCGACGTTTCGGGAAAACCTATAGGTCCCTTGGACTTCTTGGTATTCGAAATGGGACCTATATATTGTCCCGAAACGTCGGTACTACATTACCATTCTAGGCTGCGTAAAATCCCAGAAGAGCGCATATCTCATTTACACTGAGACGGAAGCCTGAAATTTGCGCAGTAACATTTTTTCTGCTATAAATCCTCAATAGATTGGCCTAGGATCGAACTCAGTCTCCCGTGATCTGAAGCGACATTCCTGAAAATCACAACCATACATCTCGCCGACGTAAAGACCTGAAAGCCTAAGAATTCCCTTGTTCCAGACAACATGACAACGACGTCAGGATCAGCACTTATATACATTTCCCACCTCCTTTCATTGGGGACCGCGGTAGCACAGTGGTTAAGGTGCTGTGCTACAAATCGGAAGGTCGCTGGTTCGATCCCAGCTGGTGTCATCCTTGCGTTCGCACTATGGCCCTGGGGTCGACTCAGCCTCTAACATAAATGAGTAGCAGGAGTATTTCCTGGGGGTAAAAGCGGCCGGTGCGTAAGGCTGACAAACTTACCACTATCTTGCACCGTTGTCATGAAATCTAGGAACCTTAACTTCCTGGAACCCTCTGGGCACCTCTAGGCCTGTAACGGGACTGCTTTACACTTCTCACCTCCTTCCGTTGTCACAAAAGCAGCTTGGAATGTGCAGTAACTCACGTTGTAATATTAGTGATTTCTGTTCCCATCAGAGACGCTATAATTGCGAGCATCCATCGCAACCAGGGAGCATTTGAAGCGCTTCTCAAAGACATCAAACAGCAACCTGCCGACGTCACACCTAAAAGCATGACGTCACTTCGCGAAACGAGGTACGCACCTGACAACGTAGTCTCTGAGACGAACAGGTGAGTGCAGTATTACTTAAGATTAATTTGGAAACGTTGTATATGCGACAGAAAATCTCCGATCGGATACGCTGATGCGCACATACCAAATGGAAATTACATGAATTTCAGGCATACCTTGGAAACGAATGGCTAATTAAATAACTGAAGAAAATAGGCAATATTCTTAACTAAACTCCTTTGAAAATATCCCAGATCAGTAGCTAATAGTTACTACGGTATTAGAATATTTGAAGCCTCCTCCGAATTACTAAAGACCATCACCACACCGCACTGCCTTGCATAACAAAGTTCTTTTCTATGGCAGTGTTTCTCAACAGAGGGGCCGCATGTTAAGTAAAGGTCATAATCATCATAAACAACAAGGATTGGACCCTTTGATCCGTTCCGTCTCCAAACTTACAACTGCTCTCCAACATTTCTTCGGTCTTCCAATTGTTCTCCTTCCTTGTGGTCTGTAGTAGTGAGATTTCAAAGGGATTCGGTTTTGTGGCATTCTTTGCAAGTGTGAAAGTCAGTTCCGTCTGTATTCATTTATCTTGTCTAGTATGCCTGTAATCTGTAGTTCGCGGCGTATGTAGTCGTTTGTCTTGTGGTCATAAAGGGTGTAGCCTGCCAGAGGTCTCAATAACTTCATTTCTGCCTCTTCAATTCTTCGTCTTTGTGAGGCGGTTAGAGTCCAATTTTCTGACCCACATAAAAATGTAGGCAAAACCAAAGTGTTGTATATTTTCAAATATTTTCCATTCTCACTTTCCTAAAAATAGTTCTCTTAATAGCACATATTAATTGTAAAAATTCTGCCAATTTGGATTCTACATCTCACCTAATTACAATAATACAGAAGATATATATGGAAAACATTATAAGACTTAATGCAGGGAATGGAATATCTGAAGATTTTAGAGTTATTACCCAAGGGGTGAGACAAGGATGCCCACCATCATCCGTTTTATTTAATTTATATTTGGATGAGGCTATCCGGATTTGGTTAAGTAGAGGTAATCAGTCGAAATTGACATGATATTACCTCCAATTTATTTATTCTTCCTTACACACTTACAAGTTACTTTTGCCTGTTGGGAATTTCTTTCCTTCTTTCTTTCTTTCTTTCTTTCTTTCTCTCCCTCTTTCTTTCTTTCTTTCTGTCTGTCTTTCTGTCTTTCTTTCTTTCTTCCTTTATTACATTAGAGATAATATAAAATAAGAAGGCATATATTTCCTAATAAGCTTATTTATTTGGATCTTAATGAAGAATTCAGTGCCACGTTCATTACAGACCGCCAGTGTGTCTCATCCTAAAAGTGATAAATACAGTCAACACCATCCCATTATAATAATTATGATTCATGTTGACAATTTCCTATCACCCACTCCTATGCCTCTCAAGCGGTCAGTATCAAACCTTGTGTTAAGAAACTTTTAGAAAGACTTCTTGAAACTGGACAGAATTTTGTGTCTCTGTCTCTGTCTCTCTCTCTCTCTCTCTGTGTCCTATGGCGCTTTGTTCCATATTCGAGTCAAGGCCTCCCCAAAATTCTTCCTCAAATTCTCTCTATTTTTTCCGCCATTCTATAATTAAGTATATGGAGCAGGGAGACTGCATCCTTCTGTACGTTATCCTCCCACCTGCTATGTGGTCTTCCTACTGGTCTTTTTCCTCCGAAACTTCCTCCTAACACCTTCTATGCGATGTGGTAGGCTTCAATCCTTATAACGTGTTCAGCTCACTTGAATCTCTTTATCCGAGTATATGTTGAAAGCGGTACATCCTTATTCTCGTCACTTAGCTCTACATATATCTGATTCTCCATACTCCTTGTGAAAGGTTAGGTTCAAATATTTTCGGAGGATTTTTCGTTCGAAGGAATCGATTGTGTTCACGGCTTGTTTAGGAAGAATCTGTGCTTCGCTAAGGTTTTAATTTAACATAATGAATTGTTTGTAAAGTACTAAGTACACATTTTCATAGGCTGTCACTGTTACCAGTAGGTGTATCGATTGTTAGGACACATGTGTTAGACGCGTGGCTAGGATGGCGGAGATGGGGCATTCATGAAGAGAAAAGGTGACGATACGTCTTGTTCGGCATTTACTTCGATAACACAAAATGATAGGGCACTACAACACCAAGATAGATAGTTAAGATAGAGGTTGTGCGGGGGGGGGGGGGGGGAACCATAGCCAAAAATCTAGCCGCGCGGAACCCCCAGCATTTAAAAAAATTGACTTTAAAAGGG
>Ga0123354_10020950_pt1 | contig 10292 bp, 6 predicted proteins | sample TergutLab28metaG_2_FD_97872 | JGI IMG/M metagenome (GOLD analysis project Ga0123354, IMG submission 97872) | Labiotermes labralis P4 segment gut microbial communities from Petit-Saut dam, French Guiana - Lab288 P4 | ecosystem: Host-associated > Arthropoda: Insects > Digestive system > Gut ...
ATTCGGTACCTATATTTGTTGAATAAATATATAAAATGCAACTTTGGAGGTTAGCGGTGCGGTACATCAACTATAGTTGACGTTAGGCGTCTAAAGGTTAACAAAGTTTTATTTATTCTCCAACTGATGCACTAGTGATTTGCTTTAAAAAACAGTATTAAAATTTACATTAAAACATATGCGACATGTTTCGGTGTTACAGTTACACCATCATCAGGGAACGCATTAATTCTTGCTTATATTACACAATCTTCCCCAACAGGCAAGTTTGTGTAGCAGGTACAAGAACACTAAACTAAAGTTACTAAAAACAAATGCCACAACATGGTTTAATAAAATGTGTTAAATTAAAAATCTGAAACCAAACTACATCAACATCAAAGAAGACCTAATATATGCAGCCACACCACCAACACCGTATTAACCACACACCGATGTATTTTAACGGATTATTTAAAATGTAACTTTAGTAAGCACTAATTAATGCGCTCCCTGATGATGGTGTAACTGTAACACCGAAACATGTCGGAGCTGTTTTAATGTAAATTTTAATGTAAATTTTAAAACTGTTTTTTAAGACAACTCACTAGTGCATCAGTTGGTGAGTAAACAAAACTTTGTTAATATCAAGATGCGCGGTACGATTGTGAAAATTAACTGCATATTGTTTCACCAGATAAGTCGCCCAATTATTGCTGCCCTCTGTACAGTAACATTGAAACTTTAAGGACGTAACGTAGTCTGTTAATTGAAGACACTGTTCGTACAGTGCAGTAAACATTTGTGTTCTCGGTTATAAAAACTAATCACTGAGTGTGGCATAAACACGGGGCTAAATTCAAACCCATGAAAAACGTAATGTACAATTTTTGAATATTAGAACTGGTGGTACACCAAACTCTACTCTCGAAAGGGTTAATTTAATGCTTTCATTTCTGTAACTTTAGGCTCTCTGTCTCCAGACCAAGCACTAACAGCGACTGTGCTTGTTAATAACAAGAGAGGAAATGTACGTATAACGTAAAATTGAGGCGCGTTCGTGTTGCAATTGTTACCGACGACAAGCAACAATTATTACTTATTCTGCTTACGAGTTTGTAGCATCATTTATCCAGCATACAAAGCGCATGCGCAGTGTTATATCGTCATCTGTGACCAGTCTGGTTCTACATATTTTTCCACATTATCTCATAACAGCATGATTTTCGAGAACAAAAGCTATCGAACATAAAATGTGTGTTTTGCATGTCTCTCAAACCTGTCTCAAACATTTCTCATTCTAAGAAGAATTGAGCGAGATATTATCATAATAGCATATAGATCTTCAGGTAAAGTACCTGTTTTATCATCTGTGGAGCTGTAAACTTCTACATATGGATTCTGCTCTGTTGAGTTAGCTGTTTATTAATCATTATAAAATCCTTATGATACCCACACTGTCCTTATCTATCCTTCTTGTATTAAATTTAGTTTAATGTGTATTATGCTCCGTTTCCTTCGTCAATTTTCTCTCTTTAATGCTTTACCTTCAAATATGACAGCGTACTATAATGAATTATAAAGTTTTTCTACCACGAGAAATTATAATACTACGGAAGGAATATCATTAATTCCACGGCGAAATGAGACAGAAACATGGAGAGGGTGAGAGTCGACAACACTAATAATAGTAGGTTTAGGGACAGATAAATGTTTTGTATGGGTGTGAAACTTGGTCGCTCACACTGAGGGAGAAAAGTAGGATAAGGATGTTTAGAAATAGGGTGCCGATGAGAATATTTGGGCCTAAGAGGGACGAGGTGACAGGGGAAGTGCAGAAAATTACATAATGAGAAGCTTCGTGATCTGTACTGCTCACTAAATATCGTTCGCGTGATTAAATCGAGAAGAATGAGATGGGCGAGGCATGTAGCACGTATGGGATAGAAAAGAGTTGTGTACAGGTTTTTGGTGGGGAAAGTTGAAGGAATGAGACCACTTGGAAGACCCAGGCGTAGATGGAAGGATAATATTAAGATGGACCTTCAGGAAGTGGGATGTGAGGGCATGGACTGGATTGAGCTAGCTCGACATCCATGAGAAATTTTAGCATTTTACTGGTGTGTACGAAACGTCTGGCTGGGCTCTGTGACTGGACAACGTACGTAACTGTGACGGGGTTTGTGCTTCCGCTGAGGAAATTACCGTCTTTCCTGAGTGCCTTCATATGGCCATAATTTGGACTTCTGTAGCAAGTTACTCAAAGTTGTCTGGTGAGGGGAACCCCCTGGTTCGAAATCTCGTTAGGCGCTTGTGCTGTTCGATGTCGCCACAGGCCTTAGACAAAGTGCCTGCTGTGGTTACGTTGGTACTATAGTTGTCACGGCTATGAAGGTTACCATGGTAGCCTTTGTTACCAAGATGACTCATGTTTATACCTTTACTATGATTACCTTTATACAGTAATTTTCATGAGTACTAACGGTACCGTGGTTGTGTTTGTTAGCAAGATGACCTTCGTTTGTCTGGTTACTGTAGTTACCTTGTACCATAGTTGCAGTGGTTACTAACGTCACCACTGCTGCCTTTGTTACCGCGGTGACCAATATTTATGTGATTGCTATAGTTACGTTGTTACCACAGTTGCTATGGTAACTAACGCTACCATATATTTTGTGATTACCATGGTTTCATTGATTAGAAAGTGCGACGAGTGCTGTTAGGTTGAGAACGTACTTTCGGAAGAGTAAAACGCCTTCCTGTCTTCTGGTAGGCGAAATGCAAGAAAAGGAGGAAATGGCCTTCCGAAGTCACTAGCGTCCATGAACGAGCTATTCCTTACTTTACTTGTAGCCTAGTGACGTGCTATGCAGCCGAAGGAGGGATCAGGAGGAGTGTGACACCCACCAAAGCACACGCTCGCTTGCCCGTTGGAAACCTGCATCCTTTTACAAGGCACCCAACAGTGGCAAATCCTGGGCGGAGGTCAGGTCTAGCTGAAGAGTAATTTGAAGGTATTGTGTAACCTTCCACTAGAGCCGACGTCAGGATCAGTATTCGCCATTGACACTCACGCAAAGCAACCGGATCCCAGATCTGACGCTTTTTTGCAATTTTGCCACCAGGCGCCCATCGCCTAGGCAGAAGTCCGGAGGTGGGTACGCGCCACAACCCATACCGACTACTCTGAAAAACCACACCCAAAGCCCAGCGACCTCATGCGCCAAACGCATAGGCTACTGTGCCATGTGGAGGGTGGCCCGATTTACCCGGGATAGCAGCTCGAAAGTAGGAAAGTCGGCCGTCCACAGTCCACAGCGAAAGTTTCAGACGTCACATTTCTTCTGCAGAAAAAGAAGGTTTTCTCGTTTACATGCCGAGCTGGTGGTTAACTGAAATATATTGCCTTGTTTGGTCTTGTAGTTCGTGTTTCGTTTGTTTCATTGCACAAATTGGCCAAAAAGTCAGTCAACCGGTTAGTTCAATAACACTAAAAGACTTAAATTTCTTTACTGTTCTTAATTTCAGGCTTCCACCGTGGTGTGAATGAGATTTTTCGCTCTCCCGGGATTTTACGCAGCGTAGTTTGGTAGTTACCGACGTTTCGGGAAAACCTATTTTCAAAGGTCCAGCAGTCCAAGAACCTTGAATTTGGGACCAATACGGTTATACAGAAACTTCGGAAACTACCAATCTACGCTGCATAACATCCCAGAGGAGCAAAGATCTTCTTTAGTACTGACTGAACGCAGGCCTACATTAATTATTCGAAATGAAATCCTACATGTTATGTGCACCACCACCACAACAACAACAACGATAATACCAACAATGGGTTCAGAGCTTACTCGCAACAGTGTTGCGAGGGGGTACTGATAAGTCCTTAGCCCGACCATGAAGGAAACAAGCTACAGCGACCAAACTCGGGATTTATTCAACGTACTCCCCACGAAGCTCAATACACTTGTTAGCCCGTTGCTCTAGCTTTTGTAAGTGACTCAAAAAAAATCAGAAGGTTGTCCGTCCAACCAGGTCTCCGCGGTAGGAATGACCTCCGCGCCGGACGAAAAATGGCGAACTTTCAATTGTTTTTTTTCAGTCCAGGAAACAGGTGGTAGTCCGACGGGGCCAGATTCGGAGAATAGGGTGGGTGACCAAGACACTGGAAGCCCAGGTAGGCCATTTTCTTTTGGGTTACCAGTGCCCGGTGAGCCAGGGCACTGTCGTGCAAGAACTAGACCCCCTTGATGAACTTCCCGCGGCGTTTTTCCTTCAAAATGTCCTTCAATTGCAGCAGCAGGGATGAGTAATACTCCGCGTTGATAGTTTGGCCCTTTGGAAGCTAATCAATGAGAAGGATACCGTCTTGATCCCATAAAATTGAGGCGAGAAATTTTCCAGCGGATTTCTGCACTCGGAATTTTTTGGGGTGGGGTGAGCCGCTATGCCGCCACTCCATTGATTGTTGCTTTGTCTACGGGTCATAGTGATATAACCAGGTTTCGTCTATGGTCACCAATCGCGACAGGAAATCATTTGGACGACTGGTAACATTGACGTTTTTGATCCGCGTTCAGGCACTTCGGCACCCACTTCGCGGAGAGCTTCTGCATGTTCAAATCTTCATGAATGATGGACCCAACCCGCTCACTCGAGATGCCCAGTTGCTCAGCTAACGATTAAGCTGAAATCTGGCGGTCTTCCAAGATTAGCTCGTAAATTTGATCAATAATCTCCGCGGTGGTCGCTGTTTTGGGTCGTCCAGGACGAGGCGCATCACAGATGGAAAAATTACCACGTTTAAACTGGACCATCTAGTTTTTGACGGTGGCATACGATGGTGCATGTTTCTCTAATGTTTCTGTCAGAATGGCGTGAATTTCTTCCGCGCCTTGCCTTGCAGAAAAAAAAACATGATGACAGCTTGCGTCTCCATGTTTTTGAAATCGTGTGCGTTACCTGACATGCTTCCTTTCAGGCTCTGTAACAAGACAAGGCTTGAAATTCAGCACATGAACAGACCCCTCTTTCCGACGATACTTTCGATTCCGTCCTACGACATCGGGAAGTAGGTCGGGCTAAGGACTTATCAGCAACCCTCGTAATAGTTGTAAGGCTGAATACACCTGATAATACTACAGAATGTATGGGGCTAAATGATTCTGGGGTCATTGCGAGAGTGTCGCGTGTTTGTGCAAAGGTGCTGATTGTGTGACTTTTGTTTGGTAGAATAAGCATAAGAATAAAAAATAATTAAATTCAAATGTAAGAATGTATTTATTTCCAAATAATTGTCAAATTCTGTTGGTACGAATGTATATTATTACTTCTCCGAAGTATTTCAGTTAATAATAAAGCCGACCTCAGGGATACTCTATACACAGAGAAGCATTTGATGCTCAGATATATTAAATTAAACTGAATACAGTCAATTTAATTATTTATCTCAGTAATTAACCAACTTGATGCACAAAATTTTTGTTTTACAATAAGTTTATTTCATGTCTCTACATGTTTCGAGTACCATGTGCTCATCATCAGGAGGTCAAAATTGTATTATACAGCCTCTGGTATCATCACACCTATAGGTGTGATGATACCAGAGGCTGTGTAGTGAAATGTTGACCTCCTGATGATGAGCACATGGTACTCGAAACATGTAGAGACATGAAATAAACTTATTGTAAAACAAAAATTTTGTGCATCAAGTTGGTTAATTACTGAGATAAATATACTGAGATGCACGGTCAGCAGAACGTCAAAAAAAAAGTCAATTTTATGTTGCAAGATACATGTGCAGCATTGAACAGAACTGTACTTTTGTGAAGAACTTTTAATTAGTTAAGACTACAGACGGTGTATACGTTACATTTTTAGGACATAATTAAAAAGCAATGCGCGGTCACTGCATTTAAATTTTTGAAATTACGAAACGTAATTAGCATGTAGCGAGCAAGCATCGGTTCTTGCGATCAATTTTCTTCAGAATTTCATTCTACCGACTGCGTGATTTCATTACGCGTCACTAGAGAACACGTCGACACTTCGTCACCTGCCTGCTACGGTAAGGTTACCTTCATAAAATCTGCCTGTATCTCGATGCGGTCCGTTGCAAAAGAACCCTCAGCTAAGTTTATTTAATTACGCGCCAGACCAGCACAAAGTAACATCAACAGGCACTGTATATGCAGCCACAACCACATGCTGATTGCAAGAAATTGTAACACCGAAAAGATTTTACTCTATTTTATTTTAAAAACCATAATATTTTATCATTTTAATGATTTTATAAAATTGTGATACCAACAGCTACAATCTGAGAACTTATATAAGCTTGGTGTGAAACATCTTAATTGTATACAATATATTATCAACAGCTGCAATTTGAAGGGTGTAAACTGTCTGGTGGTGACAGGATAGTGTCGAAACATGTGGCGGTGTAGGTTACACAGACAGACCGTTGTGATATATAAAAAAGTGCACCCTTTTACAGGCACTGAGGCTCTGTACAGGCCGTGCGGCCCACAAGGGAAGTAAAGGTATAGCTCTACTCTTTCTTGACCACGAAACTAGAAGGGGGTGAGAGGTCAGCGTCACGCCCCGGCCGCTCTTTACCCCCGGGAAAGACGCGCTACCCATTTTACAGGAGGCTGGGTGGGCCCCAGGGCTGGTCTGGACAGGCGCGGAAAATCTCGCCCCCACCGGGATTCGATCCCCGGACGTTGTTATATATACTGTTATGATATTAATTGTGCATTTGTTGGTTGTAATGAAAAATAATGAAAGATGCACGGTACATGTACTATTACATAATTAAAATATTAAAATACAGACATTAACCCTTTAAATGCCGAATTAAATCCCATCTGCCATTTGCTGGCATTATTAGGAGCTCACCATATTTTCCACGTTAGCAGTATAAGGGTTAAGATAAAGTAAGTGACTTCAGTGTCTACTGCACAGAACCGCGCTAGGCTAGTCAGTATCGAGCTTAACGGGTGTGGCAACTGCGGAATCGTTCTTCGTTCCTCGAGAGGGGAAAGCGAATTTTCTGTTCTATGAAGTGTCTAGAACGGATCTGGGACCGACACACCGTATAGCGGGTAATTCACCTAAGGTAAATCGGCCGGGGAGTTAGCTGATCCGCTACTTCCATCTAGTCCCGAAGTTACTAATGAATGGTGCTATACCTCCACGCTCCTATACGTCTTCATGAAGTGCACAGAAACAACTTCACTTTAGTGTCTGTAACACTTCACGGTTCTGCCCGTATATGTTGCTCTGACTGCAGGAAGGTAAAAATATGAAGCTGGGAACAACAATGACATATATTCATGCCAAGTTCAGTGACTATTTGTCAATACTTAAAAATTAGAAATAGAGTTACAGAGACAGCATAGCAGTTTCCTTAACACACTTACTTCTCCTTACAAAAGGAAAGTGAAGTATAATTCATGGAACTTGCTTTACAGCTGGCCCACAGGTGGGTGTACGAAACGGAAACACACAGAACAATAACGAGAAAAACATTGCGGTACAATGAATTTCAAATTACAAATATTTGGTTGAGGCTAAAGTAAAATAGATTTGAAAATATAATTACGCCTTCAACGCACTAAGTCTTATGGTGCTTAAGAAATGCAGTACATAGACAGGAAGTTTACTGCAGTAACCACAACTGCACTACCGGAACTACAGGATCACTGCTGATTTTTAGGCGAGGCTTCCCCGTTGTGTTTCCAATTATTAATATATATTAATAATTAATGTATTATATACTATCTAATATAAATTAATAATTAATATACAGTGTTATTCGAAATGATTGTCAGGGTTTTAACAACTTGTCATACAAAATACACATCAGATAGCAGTATATATGTGTTTTTCATTTAATAGAACAACACTCCAAGTTTTTGTTACATACCTTACGGGTGCTCTATATGTGCACCCTTTGTGATTCTACAGACATCAACACGATAATCGATAATCACCGCGGGCTATTCGAAATTATTGTCAGGGTTTTAACAACTTGTCACACACAATAAACTTCAGATAGCAGTATATATGTATTTTTTATTTAATAGAACAACACTCCAAATTTTGCTACATACCTTACAGGTGCTCTATGTGTTCACCCTTTGTGATTCTACAAACATCAACACGATAATCGATAATCACCGCTGACATGCTACAAACAGTTTGGAACGGAACGAACTCGATTATCGTGTTGATGTCTGTAGAATCACAAAGGATGCAAATATAGAGCACCTGTAAGGTATGTAAAAAAAACTTGAAGTGCTGTTCTATTAAATAAAAAAAAACATCTGCTCCTGTCTCATGTGTGTTGTGTATGACAAGTTGTTAAAACCCCGACAATCATTTTGAATAACCCTGTATATTATATATATATATATATCACATATATTAAAAATTAATTATTAATAAATTAATAATTAACTATTAATATATTAGTAATTAATATATTGTATATAATGTATATTGATAATTAATTATTAATACATATATTAATAATTGAAAACACAACGGGGAAGCCTCGCCTAAAAATAGGCAGTGATCCCGTAGTTACGGTAGGGCAGTTGTGGTTACTGCAGTACACTTCCTGTCTATGCACTGCATTTCTTAAGCACCATGCGACTTAGTGCGTTGAAGGCGTAATTATATTTTCAAACCTATTGTGTATATATACATAAATTTATAGTCAAGCACAACTTTATTACGTACATAAAATATATATTTAAAAGAACATATTGATTACATGTTTCGACTTATATGAAGCCATCTTCAGGTTGTATCTTAATATAAATTGGCAAGGCCTTACACTTATGAAATCTATATATATATATATATATACTTTACATGTTCCTATTATCTTATTCTATATTCTATACTTATTTTACATTTTATATTTTAATATATTAATCAAGAGATGTAAACAAGATTTCGTATTTCTTAAAGCATTGCCAATTGTATATCAAACCCCTTTAACTTACAACCTGAAGATGGCTTCATGAAAGCCGAAACATGTAGCTGCTATATGCTTTCAAACATATATTTTACGTAATAAAGTTGTGTTAGAATATAAATTTATATAAAAGGCCTGGAGTGGCCCAGAGGGTTCCAGGAAGTTAAGTTTCCCAGATTTCGTGACAACGGCACAGGATGGTGGTAAGGTTGTCAGCCTTACGCACCGGCCGCCTTTACCCCCAGGAAATGCTCCTGGTACTCATATCTGTTAGAGGCTTTGTCGACCTCAGGGCCATAGTGCGATCGGAAGGATTGTAGGTCAATGAAAAATCGAATGACACCAGCTGGGATCGCACCAGCGTCCTTCCGATTTGTAGCGCAGCAATATAAATTTATATAAATCTCTGTTAATCAGAGAATCACTGTTGTGGCCCACTACTGCAGTAATCACAACTGCACCACCGCAACTACAGGTGCACTGCAGTGGCCAATAGTGCAGTGCCGTAACTACAGCTACACTGCAGTAACCACAACTCCACCGCAGTGGACACAATACTCATGCAGCGAAACTCGAGCCACAATCGGCTCTTCCGCCAAAGTAGAGCATTATTTTTATCATTTACTTACTTACTCCATGGTGCAGAGTCCTTCTTGAGAAGTTAACTGGTTTGCAGCTTGTCAAGAAATTCTCCGCATTTCACGGGACCCGAAAGTTCATTACCGCACTCACAAGCGTCCGCCACCTATCTCTATCCTGGGCCAACCCAATCCAGTTCATATACCCACATCCCACCTCCTGGAGATCCATCCTACTATTATCCACCCAATTACGCCTAGGTCTCCCCAGTGGTCTCTTTCCCTCCGGTTTCCCCACCAAGACCCTATACGCCCGCCTCTCCTCCCCCATATGCGCCACATGCCCTGCCCATTTCATTCTTCTCGATTTTATCACCCGCACAATATTGGGTGAGGAGTACAGATCACTTAGTTCCTCGTTATGCAGTCTCCTCCTTTCCCCCATTACCTCGTCCCTCCTAGATCCAAATATTCTCCTCAACACCATATTCTCAAACACCGTCAACTTCCTTTCCTCCCGCAATGTCAGTGACCAAGCTTCACACCCATACAAAACAACAGGCAAGATTATAGTTCTATATATCTTGAACTTTAAATTTTTGGATAGCAACCTGGAAGACAAAAGGTTCTGCACCGAATGATACCAAGCATTTCCTGACCTCAGTCTGCTCTTAATTTCTTCCGCAATAGAATTTTGATTTGTTAAAGTTGTTCCCAAATATTTAAACCCTTCCACCCTCTCAAAGGTA
>Ga0123354_10020952_pt1 | contig 10291 bp, 10 predicted proteins | sample TergutLab28metaG_2_FD_97872 | JGI IMG/M metagenome (GOLD analysis project Ga0123354, IMG submission 97872) | Labiotermes labralis P4 segment gut microbial communities from Petit-Saut dam, French Guiana - Lab288 P4 | ecosystem: Host-associated > Arthropoda: Insects > Digestive system > Gut ...
ACTCATCACTTTTTTCCTCACATGGTGCATGCACATTTACAACAATGATATTACGCCAGCGACCTCTCAGCACTATATATGACAACCTATCGCTAACAAACTCTACGCTCTTCACTGCTGATACTATTCTACGATGCACAAAAAAACCTGTTCCTAATTGATGATTTTAATTTCCTTTCCCGTAGAAAAAATCATAATCCCCTGCTCTTACTGTGCCCCCTTTGTCCCACCTGACCTCCTGCACACCCACGACATCTAATTTATACCTCGCTAATTCCCTCGCTGCTACCTTAAGGGACCCTGCCCTATAAAGACTCCTAACGTTCCAATTTCCTATTTTCACCTCTCTTTGTATCTGCGCGATGTTTCCCCTACAACCCCCCCCCCCACCCGAGATCCAAGTTGTGGAGTAGTTTACCTCCGGATTGATTTGTCTCCATTCAAGCATCCCGCATGTGAGTGACCAAACACGAGACTTCACAGTTCGAACAAGCTTACTTACTTATATATATATATATATATATATATATAGTATATAACTGACAAATATTATTCATCCTTCCAGCTCCATTCATATTCTGCCTTTATCGCTTGATAATAACATCACTTTGAAAATTAAACTTTGTTTCAGAGACAGTTTGGCATACATTACAGTCAACAATCATAAAAACTTTTGAATTTTGAACACATGTCGGAATGACACTAAACTTCCAATGAAGCTCTTTTCATCGGCCAGTCTGTCAAACTGCATATCCAGTCTAGCAGGCTTCGGTTAAAGAACAACCTGAACTACTTCTGCACACTCTACGTAAGCGGAGTTCAACTGCGCATTTACTAAGCATTTACTAAGGTGTCACAAGCCACAGAAATATGTACGTGATCAAGGCACTACAGAGCTGAAACAAATATTTTGGCGCGAGCATTTATTTTGATTCGAGACACGCAGAATGACACAAGAACGCCTTCATTCCGATAAGGTTAATGCTTATGACGTCAGCGCACTCGACTGTGTACAGCATCGACTGTATGTACTTGTACGCTAAGTAAAAACAAGGAAATAAATAAAGTAATGAACGGTACCATAAAAGCACGATTATGACTCAGGGAAAGTAGAAGGCTTAGGCGCGACGAAAAATTATATTTTGATATACGAGTAAAAATATCTCATTAACTTTAAGTATAATATTGAAACAGCTGTATTACAATAATTACGAATGCACCAGTATGGTAGTTGTACTCTGAAATTACATCATGCATTGCCGTTCCTGCGAAAGTCACCTTCATGCGAAGGAGGGTTTTGCACGCTGTAAACATGTGTCACCTATCTAAACAATGTGCCTGTGTACAGCACAACCGAGTGCAGTGACTTCTATTTATACTGTACCCCTCGCTTTCTCTTGCGTTGTCACTTTGTTGTCCGCTTTTAATTATCTGTTAAGTTTTCCATCCAGCTCAACACGCATTTAATCGTCTGTCACCACGAAGATGATCCCTCCTCGAGACGCAGAATCTACTATCCACCTGCCTACTTGAAATTTGGTCAGTGTTTGAGAACAAAGGGTTGGTGACAAGAGGATAATGGAGATAATTACATAATAACAGTTTCGATATTTATAATTTCATCAAATATTATTACGATACTGAAATTGATAATCGTAACTGGGCACGAGTTGTAACACAAGCGACAGAGACGAGGAGTGCACACAAAGTATTAGTCGCAAAACATAACGGTAAAACATCATTTGGAAGAAGAAGTTGCAAATGGGAGCATAATATTAAAACGAATCTACAAAAAAAAAAAAAAAAGAGGCATGATTTCGCAAAATGTATTCAACTGACTCAGGATAAGGTTCAGTTGCAGTCTTCCAAATAGCGTAGTGATTCTTTGGGATCCACAAAAAGCAGAGAATTTCGTGATCAGCGAGCGACTGTGGAATATGTATCAAAACTGGTCCGTCTCGTTTTATGGCTCGAATTAACGCCGTTAACAAAGTAAAGTGAAAGAATTCGAAGCTTTTCTTCAATTACACTGCAGAAGTAGATAATTACACATAACAGACTAAAAAAGTTAATACTCTGAATTAACACACACTAATATCACAAATATCAGAACAACCACTTCCAAAAAGACTTAGAGAAGAGAAAGTTACAAGGATCAGCCCTTAAAATAGCAAGTTCAGTCTTTCCAGCTGGCAATAATCAGAATGTAACCAAATTGTATATATATATAAAGGTGAATCAATCCCATTACAGGCCTGGACAGGCCCTGAGGGTTCCAGGAGGCTCCCAGATTTCAAGACAATCGACACATGAAGGCGGTAAGGTTGTCAGCCCTACGCACCGGCCGCCTTTACCCCCAGTAAATATTGCTGGTACTCATTTCTGTTAGAGGCTGAGTCAACCCTAGGGCCATAGTGCAGCTAGAAAGGATTATGTCAATGAAAAATTCCAATGACACCATCGGGAATCGAACCTGCGACCTCCCGGCTTGTAGCGCAGTGCCTCAACCAAATGCGCCACCGCGTGCCCCATATATATATATATATATATATATATATATATATATGTGTGTGTGTGTGTGTGTGTGTTTGTGTGTGTCAAATATGTCAACCTGAAGGACACAATTGGACAACCTCAAGGGACATGTAACCAGACATCGAACGAAGGCAGACCACGACAAACAGGCCTGTACCAGCAGCTGCCAATGTACCGTACAAGTTGATGCCTGCGTCGAGGAAGTTCGATGTTCAGTGCAAGAGTTCAATGTAGCATCCTGAGGGCCTCCCAAGGACATTAAATACAACGCACTGAGCAAATAAAAAGAAAAACGAATGCCGGCGCAAGGTTCCAAGCGACACCACACACTGTGCCAACAACCAGACGAGACTAGTGGGTAACGTATTTGTTGCGGACATCCAGGTTTTTGACACTAACAAGACAGGCAATGTACGTATAAACGTAAAATTTAGGTGCGTTCGCGTAACCATTGTTGTAGTGGAAAAGCAGTAAGTATTAAATATTACTGGGGACCGCGGTAGTACAGTGGTTAAGGTGCTGTGCTACAAATCGGAAGGTCGCAGGTTCGATTTCATCTGGTGTCATTGGAATTTTTCATTGACAAAACATCCTTCCGATGGCACTATGGCCTTGGGGTCGACTCAGCCTCTAATGGAAATGAGTACCAGGAACATTTCCTAGGGGTAAAGGCGGCCGGTGCGTAAGGCTGACAACCTTACCACCATCCTGTACCGTTGTCATGAAATCTGGGAACCTTAACTTCCTGCAAGCCTCTGGGCCACTCCACGGGACTGCTTTACCTTTATTAAATATTACAAGTGTGTGTCTGTATTTTTATCTTAGTTATCCAACAGGCAACTCGCATCTTTTCAGCGCCATGTCAACTTGTCATCTGTGGCCTCTCTGGCTCTGCTGTATTTTTCCACATCTTAAAAACGGCTCGATTTTTGGAAAACAGTTATTAAGCATACAATGTATGTTTTGATTTTCTCTACAAATTTTGTCCGAAACACTTCTCATTCCAAGAGCAAATGGGAGAGATATTATCATGAATGTACATAGGTCTTAATGTCAAGTACCCGTTATTCTTGTCATAATTTAATAGCACTCAAATTTTCTTCGAGAGATTTTCGAAAAATTAAAACTATCTAATTTCATGAAAATTCGTCCAGTGGAAACCGAGCTGTTCCACGTGGACACACAGGCGGACAGACATGACGAAGCTAACAGTCGTTTTTCGCAAATTTGCGAAAACGCTTAAAAAGCTCTGCACTGTTAACACATTGCATCCACTACTCCGTATGACTGTTACAATAAACAGGGATTAGTATTTCCCTACACAGCATTCACAGACTGGTCATTCTAACGCAAGCACACTGTATTCTCTGCGAGGTACGAACTGAATCTGTGCATAAACTATCCATTTTAGTGTTCAACGAGTAGGTACTGGTACTACACGGCACAATGTACCTCAAACGTTAACGGTATCCACCGAGGTTGAACAAATTCCACGCATAACTTCAGCTGAAACAGTCACTTAATCATGTTATTATGTTAACATTTGCCAAGAATGCAGTTGTCAGTTCACGGTTCCCGGAAATGGAAAGTAACTTTATAATGCAAACAGTCGTTATATACGGGGCCTTGACACATGGCAAAATGAACCACAAACTCCTTGTCAAGTTACCTGCAAAACAAACCTACCGCAGTTATGAATTTTTGACAGTGTAGTGCGAAAAGGAAAAACTGTTTTATATTCTCTACACTTTACACTGTCCGTGGTCTACGTTTATCCGGACACGGAGTTTCGGACACCGAATGTTTAAATCGTGTTATCAAAATGCAGTTCCTTACTTCCATGCAGATAACGGAGTTTTACGGAACAGTGTGTGTGTCAAAGGTAAAAAGAAAGCTCCCCCCCCCCACCATGCTTGAAATTGTAAGTTCCTGGCACGCCTGGAAAATTAAGAAAAGAGTACCAAAACGAATGACGCTGTTTACGCCTACTGTGCATTTTCTGTAACATTCCATGTATGAAGTTCATACATACGGTACAGAAGTGATGGTGCCCTAAAACGACCTTCCCGCAGAGAATTAATTTTGTAGCTACTGAATTATAATCTCTGTCGCAGAGTATTCATTTCATCCGTCAAAGTGCAAAAGTATTCCTTCTGTACAGTCATATTATACAATAATATAATATGTAATATATATATAGGATAATATATATAAAATATATATTATATGACTGTACAGTATATATTTGGCCCTAAGAGGGACGAGGTAACAAGGGAGTGGAGAAAACTGCACAAAGAGGACCTTAATGATCTGTACTCCTCACCCAATACCGTTCCGGTGATAAAATCGAGAAAAATGAGATGGGCGAGGTATGTAGCGCGTATAGGGGAGAGTAGAGGCGTATACAGGGTCTTGGTGGGCTAACCTGAGGGAAAGAGACCACTTGGGAGACCCAGGCGTAGATGGGAGGATAATATTAAGATGGATGTTCAGGAAGTGGGATAGTGAGGTATGGACTGGATCGAGCTGGCTCAGGATAGGGAAAGGTGGACGGCATTTGTCAATGCTGTTATGAATCTTCGGGTTCCATAAAATGAGGGGAATTTTTCGACTAGCTGAAAACCGGTCAGCTTCTCAAGAAGGACTCTGCTCCATGGAGTACATAAGTAAAGTTATCATGCTAGGCTATGTTCCTTCCTGCAGAAAAGGATTAAATTAAACGGAAACCACCAGCATATGTTGCACGGTTGAAGTCTTGTACTTAAGGATGAGGAAGACGAACACGCGGCCGGACACAAAATCTGCAGAAACGTTCATAATCCATCGCGGTCACCAAACCAAATTTCAAACGTCCAGTTATAACGGACATCTGCCGTCACTACCACGGTGAGACAAATATTTACTTCGCACTACGTTCAAGTTCCCGCTTCACATTTTTTCCTCGAAGCTGCTCGTTTTCAACAATACATGACCGATTCGTAACGGTGCTGGTGTCGCCTGACATCTCATAGCTATTCACACCTGTCAGCATTTACGACAGCACAAAACGAAGTTACGAAAGTGGTTGCTACTGCGGACGCAGACACCGTACCAAAGTTGATGAAAACTGAGCACGTTATCTGTAACACCAACAGCTATAACAAGGAAAGGGATGAGCCAACGCCTACGATGCAGCATCAGGGTTTTTGCGAAGGAACACGGTTCACGGAGTGCGAAAGTACGGCTGCGGAAGCCAGCTTGTAAAGCCGTTATTTTTGTCATTTCCTCTGTTTGTACAGAAAGATACCGAAACAGTACTTTATTCAATGTGCATTTACTTCCTGATCCGAAACAATTCTTATGTTGTTATTCTAAGCAAACCACAATTTCCTAAAGCAAAGCATCCAAAGCGTGTTGCTGTCAACCACAGTCTAAAGTTTACACAGGTTTTCTGTTAATGGAAAGTACTCCCTACTCAGCATTTGTAGCACTACAGTACTTTTCACTGAACGCTTGTGTGGAAGTGTGTAGAAAACGTTGTTTTATATCATGTAATTGATGATGTTGGCAAAGCAAAAAATTAGGATTGTCCTTGTAGTTCATTATTATGAAGAGCTGTTTCGGAAAGGTAAAAGTGAATTTCACCCTATGACAGGCCACGAAGGTGGAGTAGATGTATAGCTGTACTCTTTCTTTAACTTCGGCGCTAGATGGGGGTGGGCCTGGGGTCAATGCCACGCCTCGGTCGCTTTACCCCCGGGAAATACCTGGTACCCATTGTATAGGAGGCTGGCTGGGCCCCAGGGCCGGTCTGGACGGGTGTGGAAAATCTCGACCGTCCAGCCGGAGCGCGTCGCTATACCGACTGCGCTGTCCAGGACCACGATGTTTTAGAAAACGGTTCGTTTATTAAAACGTAATGACATGTTTTCTTCATTACAGCTACCTCCCCAAGAACTCTGCAAACCTGGAGATGTTCGGATATTCTCAGCCACGAGATTCTACAATAAAGACCAACACAATACATACAACACGCTACGGAGAACACACGAAGTTCAGCCAGCATTCCTTCAAGTGTTACGACCAGGCGGGCCACCAACAGCGACATGTACAACACAAAACATAAATCGTTTATGTTCTACAGTAAAAGCAACTGTAAGTCAGCAGACCTATTACAGACTATAACAGCGCATTAATATATTCATTGCTAGGGAAAAGATTGCAGACTGGGAATGGAACTGTACACTCGCGTCAAGCCATTCGCGCCGCACACCTCGATAAGCCATGACTCACGTGGTGGTGACGCATCGGAAGCCAAAAAAGATGGGCGGAGCGCTTGGAGTATTATGTGACTGGAAAGAGCCTAACAACCAGCCTTGACGATGATGATGGCGACGACGACAACAATAACAACAACAAATACGAATAATCTCGTGTTTAAACGGTTAAGTAGCAGAAAGTGATTACATTTCCCGGTATGCAAAATGACAGCACTGTGCGGACATTCACCACGTTTCTGCAAGTTTGCACCCACTGATAAACAACATCCCAGACTTCTAGGTGTTAACCACCTCTCTGCATTGTGTGACTCCGCTGACGTAGCCCCGAGCCTGGTAACGTCATTCGTGCCATCACATATATTACACACATTGCAATGTAGACAGTTCAATACCCGGCACTAGTTGGCCTCCCTTGTTAAAACTTTGGACAATAATGAGTCGGCTCTGAGTCCTTGAATAACGTAAATTCGTTAGCTACTAGTTAGTGAACTGATTGGCATGCTGTAACACCTTTCTGCAGTTGCACTGAATGCTTATTGCAGTGTGGCAACAAATACTCTCCACCACAAAGATATGGGTAGACGCCGTCAAGTAATTTCCACTTTTACAGCCAAGCCACCCACATACGGGGCGCAGCGCGCTGGGTTCAATTCCCGAACGACGCAGCACATGCGTCGCCCAATTTTAGCCATTCTTGTTCAGCTCTGATGGGATTTATTTTTCCTTTGGGGTTTGTTTACGCATAAAAATTAAATCCTGTAATTTAAAATCGGAGTTTTGCCGATTGCACCGGGAATTTCATCCCGGCGCCGAAGGGTTACGCAACCGACTGCTGTCACAATCCGTCAGTAGTGCATCACAAAGACAATTGCCCGCGTCTCGACACGAGACGTTACCGAATCTTTAATTCCCCTCAATATCAAAATCCCATCTCCGTCTCGGTCTCAACTTTTCAAGAGGTTCTTCCACCAAAATACTGATTAATGTGGTAATTCTTGATTCACTTGAACCGAGCTTAATTACGCACCATGCCATTAAGGCATAGGAGGAGACAACTTATTTCCCAACGGATTCTTAACCTTGGCAATACATGAGGTCAGTTGTCAGCTTCACGCTCCGACCACTTTAGCAGCGGGGAAAGAAGACACAGTGCTCAATGAATAGGGCGTTTGGTGGGGCTCAGAATCAGTCTCGATGCAGTGGAGAAGAGAAAAATGACTGCCGTAAAGCGAACCCCGACAATTCGGTCGTCCATATGGTAGGTTAGTTACTACAGTGACGGTGCTGTGAGACACTGTCTGAGGTATTATATTTTATACACACGACTCTGCTCTGCTCCAGGTGTCAATCATTGACAATTTCTTTATTTTATAACCTGAGGAGAAGTTTGGACTCGAATCCGGTCCCTATGAACACTCGATTTGTACGCTATCCATTAGATCGGTTTCCGGTAAATTGGTAACAATAGCCTGAAGACGGGGGTGGACTAACTCCAGAACGCTCTGTAGGTACGCTAAATATAGCTCAGGTACGACAATATCCAACAATAGCAGGATAAACAATGACATATTTTTGGAGAATTATCAAAGTTGTTCCTCTCACGCCGACAATGCTGCAGCAATACTAACAAAGACAACACCAGAAACAACAGCAAAGACGGCGGCGACGACGACGACGACAACAACAAGAACAACAAACACAATGTACTGATATGTTTAAAATTAATGTCTATGGCTTCATGGACTCTCGGTTAGCGATGTGAGTTTCCATCTGTTCTGGACGTCTTCTCTACACAGGCCACCTCCACCCTCCTGGCTCACAACTGTTTCACGTGCATGCTTGCGTGAAAGACCTTTCGAGCGATGACTACAGCCTCCGCTACCACCCCCACCACCACCACCACTCACCACATCCAACAGCTTCACAGAAAAGAGATGTTGGGACAGAACCACAAAAATTCCACTGGGGTGCTGCCAGAAGGATTTTTTCTTGTTTTCATCAAGGTCAACAGTTATTTGGGTGCATTGCTATTTAAACAAGCAGAAGAATCGTTCTTCAAAAGCAAAGGGGAGGCGAGGTGAAGAAAACTCACGTCTCCCTGTGGGTGAATGTAAAAGTGGCACATCATGTGAGTGTACAATTCACAGTTCCGTCTCTTGCTGAAGAATAGGCTGCATACAAAATATAGTCGGGCCTCGTTGTGTTTATGGTGTAAATTACCATCTACAGCTACACACAGCAAACACCTCTTGGCTTCTCCATCTCAGCCCACACGTCTGTTGAGAACTAACAGCGTCAAAACTACGAGACAGATTTGGATGAAACTTGCTACAACAGACTTACATTAAATTTTGTCGAGTCATTTTGATGTTGATTTCGTTTTGTTCATTTTAAGAGCTAATTCACCTCAGTACCCACACGCACTGTATGCAGACTGTAGCCTATCTTGAAAACTCTATAACAGATTCTGATAGAACGATATGCATGACGTCTGCATTACCAATATTACATTAATATCGGTACATGTCATTTTCAATCACTTCAACTTTCGTGTAGGCTGCAGCTATCGAGCTGCTTCACTGGGCCGAACAAAAGCTGTGAAAGAAACATAATTTAAACTTGATCGATGATCAAGCAACTGCAAAACAAACAATAATAAGATTCCATTCTTCTGGGATATGACACTGCATCATATCCCAAGAGATCGAATCCTTAGTTACACCGTTGCGGAAACATCTGAACTGGACTGATATCATTCATTGTACCGAGAAGCATACCTACAGAAGTTAGTTCAGTTCACTGAGAAACCTCAATATGGCCATACCAATTGCTGGAAGTAAATCTAGGTACAAAAAGCTACATGAAAGATCAAGACGCAGAGGACGGCAGTCAGGGGCAGGAGAGGACCCATCCACGGGAACTTGCGGTTCTGATAAAACACGGGTTTTTTAACACCAGGGAAGTAGTTAACCGTTAATTTGAACATCAAATACGACAGATACATTGTTTATAGAAATACCGGCACAGAAAAAAGGTAATTTTTAAACATTGACGTTTTAATGACTCTGTTTAATAGCAGAAGTGGTAGTATTGCCTCCAAAAATATTCTTCCTATGAAGCAATCTGCTAAGTACTTCTTTTAGAATTATTTACGCAGTCCCTAATTTCCCTGCCACTCTGAAGTATGAACAGCTGACTGAAGCTTTCCTGCAGGGAAGGTAATTAATCTAAACTACATAAATGAATATGTCAGGTTATTCTACCATTCCCTTCCCATGATATAATTCTTTGAAAGATATATTATTATTATTATTAACCAATCACTTTTAAAAAGAGGGTAAGGAAAGTGATAATTGAGTTGAATTAAAAGGAAGTAAAGTGTGTTGGAAATCATCGAAAAGTGTAGAGAAGCGGTGTCTAGTGAAGTGAAAAGTCTAAAGTGAAGTGAAAAGTTATCTAACGTGGAGGGTAGCGAAGTGCAATAAAGTGAAGTGAAG
>Ga0123354_10020953_pt1 | contig 10291 bp, 10 predicted proteins | sample TergutLab28metaG_2_FD_97872 | JGI IMG/M metagenome (GOLD analysis project Ga0123354, IMG submission 97872) | Labiotermes labralis P4 segment gut microbial communities from Petit-Saut dam, French Guiana - Lab288 P4 | ecosystem: Host-associated > Arthropoda: Insects > Digestive system > Gut ...
CAGCAGAAAGTTGCGCGCCAGATCCAGAAAGACCTCGGCGACATATTCGTCCGCGAAGGGGCGCACCTCATTCGCGGGGCGATGGTCTCGGTTACGGGGGTGCGGATGAGCCCCGATCTGAGTTTCGCCAAAATAATGGTCAGCATATTTCCGTTCGAGGATCATGCGCGGATCATGAAAATCCTTTCGGATAACGCGTGGCTGGTGCGCAAGGCGCTGGGGACGAGGCTCCGCAACCAGCTCAGGCAGGTGCCCGAGATAGCGTTCGCCCTCGACGACTCGCTCGAATATATGGAAAAGATCGACAACCTCCTTAAAGAAACGTGAGTGGTTGGGACCCCACCCCCGCCGCCACAACCGCCATAACCCGCCCCGCATGCCTCTTCCCCTGTTCATAGCCCGCCGCTACCTGCGCTCCAAACGCTCGCTGTCGGTCATCAACCTCGTCTCATGGGTGAGCGCGGTGGCCGTGGCGGTGCCCGTGGCGGCGATGATCATCCTCCTTTCGGTCTTCAACGGCTTCGAGGGCATGGTGCGCGGCATGTTCACCCATTTCGATCCCGACATCATGGTTACGGCCGCTCGCGGCAAAGTTTTTCGCATTGACACGTTGCGTGTCCGCTTGGATTCGCAGCCGGGTGTGGCGGCGGTGTCGCTCTTTCTCGATGAGAATGCCCTGCTGCGTTACGGCGACCGGCAGTCCATCGCCACCGTGCGCGGGGTGGACAGCCTCTTCACCCGCGTGGTGCCCATAGACAAAAGCCTCGACCGGGGCGAATACCGGCAATGGTTCGGCGACCTGCCCCAAGCGGTGGTGGGGCGCGGCTTGGCGTGGGACCTCGGGGTGGGGCAGAATATCCAGCAGCCGATCAACATTTTCGTCCCGCGGCGGGCGGCGACCTTCTCGTCGCTGCTTCCAATAGCCGATTTCCGCTCGGGCGGGGTGTTCCCCACGGCCCTGTTCGCCCTCGACGTGGAAACGGACGGGCAATATATCATCGTTCCCCTTGTCTTTTGGCAGCGCCTGACCGACTACGGGGGCCGCGTTACGGGGGCGATGATCAAGACCGAAGCCGGTCAAACGGGCAAAGTGAAGGCGGAGCTGCGCCGCGCGCTCGGCGACGACTACCTCGTGCGCGACCGCCTCGAACAGAAGGCTTCGCTCTACCGCGTGATGGTCTACGAGAAGTGGGGCATATTTTTTATCATTTTGTTAGTTCTGATCATATCGTCATGCGCTGTCGTAGGGTCATTGGCGATGCTCATAATCGACAAGCAGCAGGATATATTCACCCTCTCCGTGCTGGGAGCCAACCGCCGTTTCATCCGGCGTGTTTTCATCAACCACGCCATGATGATAGCGATGATCGGGGCGAGCTCGGGCCTGGCCTTGGGGTTGGCGTTCTGCCTGTTGCAGCAGCGGTGCGGCTTTAAATCGATGCCTGCACAAACCTTTCTCACCGACAGCTATCCGGTGGAAATCCATGCGGGGGATATTGCGTTGGTCGCGCTGACCGTTGCGGTGGTCGATTATATTATTATTAAATTTACAGCCTCGATAATGATCAAAGGGAGGAACATTCAATGCGAGCCGGAATAAAAATATTTATATTGGCTGCCGTCTTTCTGGCGTTTGCCGGGTGCGGCCGTCCGAGGGAGATCCCCGACGCCACGCTGAGGGAGATCACCAAAGATATCTTCCTTTCCAACGCCTATGTCACCGAACACCGTGGTACGGTGCGCATGGACAGCCTCGACATCTACACCCCCATATTTCGTAAATATGGCTATACGATTAAAGACTTCCACTATACACTTAGCACTTTCGCCAAGCGCAAGAGTGTGCGCCTGAGCGATATCATCAAACAAGCCTCCGACGAGCTGGACGCCGAGGCCAAATTTTATCAGAAGCGTATAGACCTGCTCGACTCCATAGACATCCTCATCGGCGAGAAGTTTCGGACGAAAGTAAAGGTTGATTCGCTTATCCGCGCCACGCGCATCCAGGACACCTCCCGCCTCAAAGTTACCATACCCCTCCAGGAGGGGAAATACCGGATCTCGTTCAACTACCTGATCGACTCGCTCGATATGAACAACGGCCAAAGAATATCGCTGTTCACCATCGACAGCGCCGGACGCCACACGCTAATCAACTCCCAGTGGATGACACACCGTGAGCGCCAGCGCAAGGAGATGACTGTCGACGCCACGCCCCACACCAAAAAGTTGCTCATCAATTTCGGCACATATCCCAAGACGGCCGTCTCGCCGCTGGATGTCACCATCGACTCGCTGGTCATCGTGCGCTATCTGCCCCGCCAGGTGGCCCTCGACAGCATCAACAGGTTGTTGGTCAACTATAAACTCCTCATAGATGGCAAAGAGTACGACCGCCTTGCGGCGGATAGCCTCGCCGCTGATGTTCGGCCCCCGTGGATTTCAGCGGGAGATGGTGGTGAGCGTCGATGAGGACGGTGTCATCAGCGACATAGACCATTGTCCCAACCCCGACCGCCTGCGCGGGGTGGAACACTACAACGGGGTGCTCATCCCCGCGATGGTCAACGCCCATTGCCACCTCGAACTCTCTTATATGCGGGGGCGGATCGCTCCCGGAGGCGTCTCCGGAGGCGGTCTTGTGGCTTTTGTGCAGGGCATCGAGCGGGTGCGGGCGGATGTGGCGGCTGTTGCGGCGGCCGGAGAGGCCGCCGCAGGGATTATCTCCCAGACCGATATTTCGGGGGCGATTTCCTATTGGGATGCCCGGATGGCGGCCGACGGGATCGGCCTTGTGGGCGATATATGCAATGATAATGTAACATTTAATACAAAAATGCAAAGCCCGATCCGCTACCATTCGTTCGTGGAGCTTTTCGGATTCGGGCGGGGGGCGGAAGAGCGGGCCCGCGCACTGTTGGAGCAGGCGGCGACAACGGGAGCGGCGCGCCGGTTGGCCGCTTCTACCACCCCGCACAGCACCTACTCGGTGAGCGATGCGCGTTTCGCCGCCGCCGTGAGGAGGTTGAGCGATGGCGGGCCGGAAGTCGCTACGGCCTCCGACGGCGAAACAAACCTACCGCCGCTTTCGATCCATTTTATGGAAGATCCGGCCGAGGCGGAGTTGTTCCGCCGGCGGGGCGCGCTATGGGAGTGGTACTGTAGCTACGGTCTCGATCGCAGGGCGGAGTTCGACCTGCTACATTGGGGTTCTCCCGTGGAGAGGATCATCGGACAGGTGCCATCCGGACGGCGTATAATGTTAGTCCATAATACATTCATCGGTCAAGATGAACTCGACGCCCTGCAAAAACATTTCGGCGACAACCTCACCCTGGTGCTTTGCCCCCGCTCGAATCTCTATATCACGGGGCAGCTGCCCCCGGTGGAGATGCCGCGGCGCAGTGGGGTGCGCATCGCCGTGGGCACCGACTCGCTCGCATCCAACACATCGCTCTCGATGGTCGACGAACTGAAGCTCCTGGCGAGAGTGGACTCTGGCTCGGAGAACGGCGCGAGAAGCGCTGGTGCGGGCGCGAAGGCGGGAACGGGCTCGGGCGTCCCGCTCGAGGAGCTGCTGCGCTGGGCCACTGCGGACGGCGCCGAGGCGTTGGGCTGCGAGACGCAATATGGCGCCATCGAGGTGGGCCGCCCCGCCCGCCTCACCCTGCTCGAAGGGGTCGATTTCGCCACCCTCACCATGCGCCCCGGCGCCACTACACGAAAATTGATATGAAAGACGAAACAACGGACGCTACCGCCGCCGCGACCACCGGAACGCTCTACATGATCCCCACCCCCATCGCCGAGGGGGATCCGTGGATGCAGCTGCCCGTCTCGACGGGCGAAACGCTGCGCCGCCTCGATCATTTTGTGGTCGAGGAGCTGCGCACCGCCCGCCGTTTCCTCTCGGCGGCCGGGGTGGCCGGTGCGGCTGGGACTGGTGGGTTGGTCGGGGTGGCTCGTGTGTCCGGCACCAGCCGCATCGGCCGCTCCGGCTGCTCCACCGGTGCCGGACACACGAGCCACCCCGGCAAGCCCATCGACACGTTGCATTTGGCCGTGCTCAACGAACACACTCCGCCGGAAGAACTCGCCCGCCTCGTCGAGCCTCTCTTGGCCGGGCATGATGTGGGGCTGCTCTCGGAGGCCGGCACGCCGGGCGTGGCAGACCCCGGCGCCGACCTTGCCGCGCTCTGCCACGCCCGCGGCATCAAAGTCGTGCCGCTTTCGGGGCCCTGTTCCATCATTTTGGCTCTCAGCGCTTCGGGCCTCAACGGACAGTCGTTCGCTTTTAACGGCTACCTCCCCGTGAAGCCCCCCGAGCGCGCCAAAGCTATCCGCCACTACGAGCGCCGCGCCCAGACGGAGGGGCAGTCGCAGATTTTTATAGAGGCGCCCTACCGTAACTCTAAACTGTTGGATGATCTGCTATCTACCCTTGCTCCGGCCACCAGGCTTACCATGGCGGTCGACCTGCTCGGCCCCTCGCAGATGGTCAGAACGGCCACGGTCGCCGCGTGGCGCAAGGCGCCCAAACCGGATATTAACAAACGTCCTGCCGTTTTTATAATAAAATAGTTATCTTTGGGCAAATTAAATCGCACACCATGAAAACGCACGTCATGAAAAACACATTGAGATCGACGCTGGCGGCCATATTGTTGCTGTCGGGGCTCGGCGTTGAGGCCCAGGTCGTTACAAGGCACGGCTCGGACGACTTCCGCATCGGCATCGCCGGCTACACCTTTCGCAAGTTCGACATTGACAGCACCCTGAAAATGTACAAGATAGCAGGGGTGAAATACATGTCGGTGAAGAATTTCCACCTCCCGCTCAACAGCACCGTAGAGCAGATGGAAGCATTCAAACAAAAGTGTGCCGCTTATGGCGTGGAGTGTTACGCTGTCGGGCCGATAAATATGAAGACTGAAGATGATGTGAAGCAGGCCTTTGCTTATGCCAAAAACTTCGGCACCGACCTGATGATAGCCATTCCCGAATACGATCTGATGCCCCTGGTGGAGCAGATGGTCAAGCAGACCGGCATCCGCGTGGCCATCCACACGCACGGTCCCACACAGAAAATTTGGCGCGATTGCGAGGAGGCTATGCAGCATATCGGCAATCTTGACAAACGCATCGGCATCTGCATCGATATCGGCCACACCGTGCGCTACGGCAAGGACGCCGCCGCCGATATTGCAAAATACAAAGACCGCATTTTCGACATCCACATCAAGGATATCGACGCTCCGTCCAAAGATGGCAAGGATGTCCCGATGGGACGCGGGGTGATCGACTACAAAACCATTGTCGATACGCTGCGCAAGATCGGTTACAGGGGGGTTTGCTCGCTCGAATATGAGAGGGACCCCGACGCGCCGCTGTTCGGCGTTCTCGAGTCGATTGGCTATTTCCGCGGGGTGTGCGACGGCAGCGCCAAATAAGTAGTGCCGGATAAAAGCATGAGAATAACGATAGTAGGAACGGGTTACGTAGGCTTGGTTACGGGGGCGTGCTTCGCCGAGATGGGCACCTCCGTAACGTGTGTCGATGTCGACCAGTGCAAGATCGAAGGGCTCAAGAAGGGCGTCATGCCCATCTATGAGCCCGGGCTGGAGGAGCTCGTCGAGAAGAACGTGCGCGAGGGGAGGCTCGGCTTTTCCACCTCGCTCCGCGATTCGCTCCGCGACACACAGGTGATATTCAGCGCTGTAGGGACGCCTCCGGACGAAGACGGCTCGGCCGATTTGCGCTATGTGCTCGATGTGGCGCACACGGTGGGGCGCTATGCCACCGACTATTTCGTGCTCGTTACCAAGAGCACCGTGCCGGTGGGGACGGCCCCGAAGGTCAAGCAGGTCGTCCGGGAGGAGCTGGACGCCCGCGGATTGCATGATATGGCTTTCGACATCGCCTCGAACCCTGAATTCCTGAAGGAAGGGACGGCGCTGAAAGATTTCATGACACCCGACAGGGTGGTGGTGGGGGTAGAGAACGAGCGCGCACGGGAGCTCATGGACAAATTATATAAACCGTTTACGCTCAACGGTTTTCCTGTGATATTCATGGATGTGCCCTCGGCCGAGATGACCAAATATGCCGCCAACGCCATGCTGGCCGCGCGCATAAGTTTCATGAACGACATAGCCAACCTCTGCGAGCTGGTAGGGGCCAACGTCGACAACGTGCGCAAGGGCATGGCGGCCGACGCCCGCATCGGTGGGCGTTTCCTCTATGCCGGAGCGGGTTATGGCGGATCGTGTTTTCCCAAGGATGTCAAGGCGTTGGCCACGACGGGGCGCAGACTGGGCTATCCCATGCGGGTGGTTGAGGCGGTCGAAGCGGTCAACGAGCACCAGAAGCAGATAGTCTTCCGCAAGCTCTGCGAGGCCCTCGGCGGCGAACTGAAAGGTAAGGTCATCGCCCTGTGGGGCCTCTCGTTTAAGCCCGAGACCGACGACATGCGCGAAGCCCCGTCGCTGGCGGTGATCGAGCGCCTGTTCGAAGCCGGCGCCGCGGTGCGCGCTTTCGACCCCATAGCCATGGATGAGGCGCGCCGCCGCATCGGCGAGAGAATAACCTATTGCAAAGACATCTACGATGCGGCGGCAGGGGCCGACGCCGTGGCGCTGATGACGGAGTGGAAGCAGTTCCGCCTGCCCAACTGGAGTGCTGTCCGCGCGGCGATGCGCGGCGATGTGATCGTCGACGGGCGCAATATTTACGATGCCAAAGAGCTGAGGGAAGAGGGTTTTAGATATTGCCGCATCGGAAAAAAGATGGAGAGATGAAACGCATGCTCATAACCGGCGGGGCCGGGTTTATCGGCTCGCACCTGTGCGAGAGGCTGCTCTCCGAGGGCAATGACGTGATTTGCCTCGACAACTATTTCACCGGCAGCAAGGACAATATCCGCCACCTTTTGGGCAACAGCAATTTCGAGCTCGTGCGCCACGACGTTACCGAGCCCTTTTACGCCGAGGTGGACGAGATCTACAACCTCGCCTGCCCCGCCTCCCCCGTCCACTACCAGTACAACCCCATCAAGACGATGAAGACCTCGTTCTACGGGGCGATGAACATGCTGGGGCTGGCCAAACGCACCAAGGCCAAGATCTTGCAGGCTTCCACCTCGGAGGTTTACGGTGATCCGGCCATTCATCCGCAGGTGGAGAGCTACTGGGGCAACGTCAATCCCATAGGCCTGCGCTCGTGCTACGACGAGGGCAAACGCGCCGCCGAAACGCTCTTCATGGATTACCATCGCCAAAATGGTGTGAGGATCAAGATAGTGCGCATCTTCAACACCTACGGGCCGAGGATGAACCCCGCCGACGGCCGCGTGGTCTCCAATTTCATCGTGCAGGCTTTGCGCGGCGAGGATATAACCATCTACGGCGACGGCTCGCAGACGCGCTCGTTCCAATATGTCGACGATCTGGTCGAGGCGATGGTGCGCACGATGGCCACGGGCGACGATTTTTCAGGTCCGGTCAACGTTGGTAATCCGGGAGAATTCACTATGCTCGAATTGGCGGGTAAGGTGCTGGAACTCACAGGTTCGAAGTCGAAGATCGTCCACAGGCCCCTGCCCGCCGACGACCCGCGCCAGCGCCGGCCCGACATCACCCTCGCCCGCGAAAAGTTGGGCGGATGGTCGCCGGCGGTAACGCTCGACGAGGGGCTGCGCAAGACGGTCGACTATTTCGAAAAGACGTTGTAAGTCGCGTCGCCCGCTGCCTCGCATGAGCGGCGCCCCCGTTATAGTGTCTCCAATCCTTTACGAAAAGTGCGGTATTTCAGCTCGGGCAGCAGCTCGGCGCGCGTGCGGCGCGTGTCGCCGTAATAGGATTCCATGCCGATGCGCACAAAGTCGCGCGTGAGCGGAGCGCGGGTACCCAGCAGGAGCGAAAATAGCTCGAAAATCTGCGCGGCGGTCATTATCATCCACACTGGCATGCGCCACGGGCGGTGGTTACCGCGGTGGGCGGTGATGGTGTCGAGAAATTCCTGCAATGTCTGTACGCCCTCGTCGCCCAAGTGGTAAATGCCTGCTATATTTGGCTTTACTATCGCCGCTATGGTCGCCGCCACGAAGTCGTCTTTGGAGATTAAGTGTATCCATGTCGGCTTGCGCCACACTCCGAGCAGGGTGCGGGCGGCGAACCATTGCGCCGCGTCGATCATCAGTATCCCGCGGCCGTAGACCATCCCCACGCGCAAAGACACCGCTTCGACGCCGTCGGGCCCGAGAGGGTCTGGGGGGCCGGATGTTTCGCCGCGAGTGAAGATGCCGGCTGTCCCGCAGCGGGCGAAGAGGCGCCGCTCCTCTTCGAGGCGGGTGCGAGCGTGCACCGAGGCGGGGGAGCCGTCGAGTCGCCCCGTGGCGGGATGTTCGGGGGTTGTCGGTCCCTCGACATGGGGAAAGCTTATCAGAATGACGCGTCTGGCCCCCGCCGCGAGGGCTTCGTCGAGCAGATTGTCGAACCACGCTATATTGGTGACGGGCAGGAACTTTTCGGGCCGCGCCCTGAACAGCACCCCGGCGAAGTGCACCACCGTGTCGACACCTTCGAGGGCGGGGCGCAGGCTTGCCTTGTCTCCGAGGTCGCCCCTGAAAATGTGCACGTTGGGGGCCGACTGCAACTGCGGGGCAACATTTCTGTTGTGGATGAGGAGGTTGAGTTGAAGGGGCGCCCCTGCCCCCAGCGGCTGCGCGAGGCGGGATTCCGCGTGCGCCACCCGCATCTCCCGCACGAGCTCCGCCGCCAACAGCCCGCCGAGGTTGCCCGCCGCGCCGGTTATCAATATGCGTCCCGCCATCGCCTATTTTTCAACTATATAGAGAATTTCATGGCGCAGGGCGAAACGCTTCACCTCTTCGGAGGATAGCTGCCTGCAATAGTCTATCTCGCGCACCCGGAACCCCGCCTCGCACAGCCGCTGGGGGTAGTCGCGGCCGTAATCGCGCAGGTGGTCGTGCTGCCCGAACGCCACCGCCCGCGCCTCGGGAGTGGTTATCGCAGGGTCTTCGTAGGTGAACTCCCGTTCATAATTCACGGGCGATAACATCACACCCCATCCACCGGGGCGCATCACGCGGTGCATCTCTCTCATTGCCAAGCGGTCATCCTCCACGTGCTCGAGGATGTGGTTGCAGAATATCACGTCGAATTCCCCATCCGGGAACGGGATCGCCTGGATGTCCATCTTCACCTTGGCCAGCGGGCTTTCGAGGTCGGCGGTTATGTAGCCTTCGCCGAGCACCCGCTCGAAACGCCTTATAAAACAGCGCTCCGGAGCGATATGCAGCACTCTCGGATTGGCTGTGAAAAAGTCGCTCTCGCGCACCAGCCAAAGCCACATCAGCCTGTGCCGTTCCAAAGACATACACTTGGGACACAGCGCATTGTCCCGTACCGGGCCGTAGCCGTAGGGCAGAAACCGCCGGTAGCACGCTCCGCATACCGGGCACTCCACGCCCCCGCCCCGCGAGCGGCAGCCCCACCTCGCGAGGAATAATCCAGCCACTGGCGTGGCCCAATGCGCCACCCGCTGGACGTAGCGCCGCGGCACACGGTTGAGCACAAAACGAATAAGTTTTTTCATTTCGTTTCGGCCTCCTTGAGGATCGCCTCGACCTCTTTTTCGGTCTTGAGCAGGCGCTGGCGGCAGGCGCGGATCAGTTCGGTGGCCTTTTTTACATCGGCGGCCAGCGTGTCGATGTCGGGGTCGCTCTCGCGCAGGCGGGCGATGATCTCCTCGATCTGCCCGATGGCGCCGGCGTAGCTGAATTTACTTTTTTCCATGGGTATTTTTCACAATAGCGTTAACGACACCTTTTGACAGTGAAATATTTATAGTGTCGCCGCGCTTGAGCGCGGCGGATGATCTGACGATGCGGCCCCGGTCGTCGCGCACTATGGAAAAACCCATTGCGAGGATGCGCTCGGGGTCGTGGGCGGCGACCGCGGCCTGGGCGTTGTCGAGCCGGCGGCCGGCGGCGGCCACGATGTCGGTCGAAGCAAGACGCAGTTCGCCGGCGAGGGCATCGAAACGTCCGTCCATCCGGGCCACGGCCGCCGCGGCGTAGTGGGGCAGCGAGGTTTCGAGCGCGCCTATGCGCGACTCCACGCGGCGGGCAAATGTGGTAGACAGTATTTGAATGTTGAGGCCAATTCCGAGAAACATTTCCTTTTCGCTGGCGATGAAGGCCCGCGCGAGGCCGTCCATTTCAGAGAGATGCTCGTCCAGCGTGTTGTCGAGATCCGAAAATGTGTCCACG
>Ga0123354_10020954_pt1 | contig 10291 bp, 6 predicted proteins | sample TergutLab28metaG_2_FD_97872 | JGI IMG/M metagenome (GOLD analysis project Ga0123354, IMG submission 97872) | Labiotermes labralis P4 segment gut microbial communities from Petit-Saut dam, French Guiana - Lab288 P4 | ecosystem: Host-associated > Arthropoda: Insects > Digestive system > Gut ...
AAGGTTGGTGGTGGGGGGGGGGGGGGGGGGGGGGGGGCTAACCAATAATTTCTTGTATAGGAGGTGTTGAGCAGAGGACGAAACCTCAGCCCACATTCTCTGTGACTGTGTAACTTTGGCTTCACTCGATATGTGTATCTGGATTTTTTTTGATCCAGAAGACATAAAGAGTTTAAGTCTGGGAGCCATCTGGAACTGGTATCAGATTCTGGAGCACAAAGGACCTGTTTTTAAAGGCCTAGGTGCAACAGGACCATAAGGGCTCGAACACAATCAATCAATCAGCCCAGCTTCAAGAAAATGGACGGCGCTCAGATATATTCAGGTGATGTGACTTATAAGCAAACTGCTTTTGCTTTTTACTTTCTGTTTACTATTTCAACATGAGCTCCGTACGCAGAAATACACAGGTGCAACCTGTAATTCAGCTGCTTCCACGAGTGTTCCAAAGTATCTTGGGCGACTTAAAAAATTACGCATTTTTACAATTGTAGTGATACCCCTTACTTATTCCTTGATGTTAGCGTAAATTACAGGAAGTCTGTATTTTGTAAGTTCATAACTTTATCACTCCAATCTGCTGTTTGAGGTCACCCAAGAAATTAATAAAGAATGGACTATTAATTCCTTAAGTACACAAAACGTGAAAGTATTTTAATATCCAATGCTCCCAGACTGCCGTAACGGGAGTGCTGTTTGAAGGTTCCGAGTCTTCTTCCGCTTGTCTTCTTTGTAAGGGTAGTTTCAAGACGGATAGGAGTATAGAGCATGTGTGGAATGTCCCTGGCAGGGGGAAAGCGAAGTATTCTAAGGAAAACCTGTCCCAGTGACTGTCCACTACGCATCCCACACGGACCGACACGGTGAGACGTCGGAGACTAACCGCCTATGCCAAAGCACAAAAAGTGAGTTATTTTCTATCTATTGCATCCCCATTTTCGAAAGAGCATTGCCTTTTGGAAGGTTCCCGGGCACCGTCCATTTGTCCTTCTGGTAAGACAAACGTGTCGATGAAGATGTGTACAGAGCATTGGTGGAATAGTACTGACAGGGGAAAACAGAAGTACTGGTAGAATAATACTGACACGGGAACACAGCAGTGTTGGTGGAATGATACTGACAGAGGAAAACAGCAGTACTGGTAGAATAATACTGACACGGGAACACAGCAATGTTGATGAAATGATACTGACAGAGGAAAACAGTAGTCCTGGTGGAATGATACTGACAGGGGAAAAAGTAGTACTCGTGAAATGATACTGAGAGGGGAACACAGCAGTACTGGTGGATTGATACTGACAGGGGAAAACAGTAGTACTGGTGGGATGATACTGACAGAGGAAAACAGCTGTACTAGTGGAATGATACTGACAGGGGAACACAGTAATACTGGTGGGATGATACTGACAGAGGAAACAGTAGTACTGATGGGATGATACTGACAGGGGGAAAACAGTAGTACTGGTGGAAGGATACTGACAGGGGAAAACAGTAGTACTGGTGGGATGATACTGACAGGGGAAACAGTAGTACTGGTGGAAGGATACTGACAGGGGAAAACAGTAGTACTGGTGGGATGATACTGACACGGAACACAGCAGTACTCGGAAACAATGTGTCTTCACGGTACAGAGGTAAGAGAAAACACAAATAAAAATTGTAAAGCTAAAAGGAAGTAACAATAGATGACGATTATACCCCTGGAAATCGAATCACGTAAGGTTCTGAAGTTCCATTTTGAGTCTTTGTACTAAAACAAAATTCGTTTACTGAAGATGCGTAAAGAAGGGTGCACGGTGCACTTCTTAACCGAATACCCGAACATATTTTTCTATTATGGTTTATAGCCCTCAACTGAAATATTATTCGGCATAAACACAAAATTAAATTTAACTGGTTACATACATTAACAGTCATAAGTTGCTGAGACAGGATAACTTTTCAAAACCATATTCCACTTCGAGCCCAACTAGCCCAAAAGGGTGTTCCTTAGCGATTTTCATAATCACCTGTACCTTTCGCGAAGAGATCGAGAAGTGTGATTTGAGAGATATAGCAAGCGAGCACAATGATACGCACGTACGCATACGCACAACTTCGCAAACCTGTTTGAATGCGAACGCGAACTGAAGTCGTTAGCCCACAAGACTATTTTTGAGTGTTCAGCACATCCCACACCGCTGTGACTAACTTTCCGTGATAATGAGGATTGAACAGCCTAGAGTTTGGTGCAATGATTCAGAAGCGAAATATATAGTCTGTACTAGACGTCAGGGTTTTGTGGTGCCGGATTCACGGAAGCTGTATAGGCGTCGTACAGATGGGACATGAAAATGACGCTGGCATGGCACTGATGTTGAAGGTTAATGCCTCCTGGGTTGTTGCTCTGGTTAGCAGAAGACTTGGATTGTTTTCATATTGCTCGTTCGGTACGACAAAACATGCTTCTTATTATTAAAATTGTTTGTTTAAATAAGAAGAGCTGGATATTCAAACGTAACATTATATGTGTATTTATACAACCAGACATAAAAACACAAGCCTTTAAAAATTTACCCCTCCGTACGATAATCCCATTTTAAAACATCAATATTATCAGAATTCAGAATCGATTCAGGATTAAAAACTATTTTCACCAGTAACTAACGCCATTGCTCGTTATCTATTTCGAATGCCGAAAAAATATAGATAAGTACTTCCATGGAGGCAGTTGTTTTCATATGCAATGAACACGGGTAATATTCGGTTAGTTTCGACAAAGCAGATTCACGAGGGAAGCAATAGAGTCAAACCCCGTAATCGCGCCAGGGTTTGTAGGCCGCAATTTGTGGCGGTAAAATGAATAATAATAATAATTATTATTATTATTAACTGCAATTGGGTTGTCACCCGGTGGCAGTGGTTATTTTACATGTATACAAAATATGAAACTGGTTACTAATAAATTTAAGTCGGCAGGGCTACGTGAGAAGCATGTAGTGGCAACTTGGAATCTTGGGAACCATCTCAGCATTTACAGACACAGGGAAACCAATAAAAACCTGTGTCGAGGTAGCCGATGGCATGACCTTCCGAATACTGACTTCTAGCCAGCAGTCCGGCATCTAAAGTAAAAACAGCAATACACACATAGTACAACAAATACACATAAGATGACAACAATACACACAGGACAATTGCAACAAAAGTCATGCATAATAGGGAACGTCTGCTCATAGTCTTTCCTGGACTCTAAGTAAGGGTGGCGCTATATCGGGACTTTACTGTATATTAGAGTCGCGAAATAAATTGAAGTTCAGCAGCACAAGGTACGTAGGAAGGCGTCGAAATTCACCCATACACAGTAGTCGTAAAATAAGTTTTCCTCTTTTTCTCCTGTACAGTATGGTTCTCATAACTGAAGCCTTTGGGGGGGGGGGGATTAAACATTTAAACACCCTGCTGCAAAAAGTATTTCGAAATCGGCAATACTAAAGAACAACAGCGGACCCGATCTTAAACCACGCCACTTAAAATCATGTTTTTACAACATATTTCTCCACGGCTCATTTTTAATATTATTCTTCCATTTCCTCTGTCTTCCAAGTAAGTGACTGCTGTCCAAGAGATTCTCCTTTTGAAATTTAACTAGTCGTTCACGTCATCCGTGCTATACGTCCAGACCATACTACAGCCCTTGATCTCACCGTCCTAAACGTAGTAATAAATAAATGAACAAATGATGACGTTTTTGCTGTCCAACAATTGACGTTCCTAGCAGCACCCACATTCAGTAATTTCGTGGCGACACTGCACACACACTCCTCCTTTGATGCAAGTTCAAACAAGTTTCAAACACGGAACTGTGCTGAATTCGATTCCACTATATATACTGCAGCTAACATTCCTGCAGTGTACTAGGAAAGTCCAGAAAGTTTTAGGACAATCTCAAAAATAAATTGGAAACAAATGTGAGCGAAACATTCACGACATGAAGAATGCATAGAAATACAAAGCTATCTGTCTTCAGTACGTCAAAATGTCAAAAAAGTTTTGAATGTCTGTATCTTTGATGTCAGTAAAAGAATGACTCTGGAAGACGCATATATATATATATATATATACACATACTGACGCCGTTAGAATGCTAACGAGACAAAAATAAAAAATGAAACTCTTCAAAACTCGTCGGCAGAACGATACAGAAACCGTATTCTTGAACTGATCCGTGCAACCGCAACGGGCCAATTTATGCAATTTTTAATAAAAATCGCCTCGCTGTTGTTTGTTGATATTGCTACTGTGTTGGTTCGACAGGAGGAACGCTGGCTGATATTATTAGGTAGAAAAGTGGCGAAACGTCATAATGGGTACGGTAAAAATTGGACAGAAATTGGGAAAATGTCAAGAAGCTGCATTGCAGATTCAAGTCCAATGCGATGTTATGCCGTGTCGAATGGTAGTGACCGTCTTTTCAAAGAATCGTTCTGCCTTGTCCTTCAACTGTCAAGCAGGTCCAGAAGAACTCCTGAAGTGTGCCGGACAAAACACATCAAGAAACACGAAATGTATAAAAGGTCTTTGGTAAACGTTAGGGGGAAAAATTATTTGGGGAGTACAGACGAACAAAATGTCACGGATGTAAGGTACGAAATTACGAACTAACGGGTTTAAAAAAATCCGGCTTCTGAAATGGTGATATTACAGACCGAAGTCCGTAGGCATAATGTTGTCAACCTTTGGACAGCTATGTGGAATTTCAGGACTCCGCCGCGACTCAACTGAGAGCTTCGGTCTGCGTAACACCCCAGAAGAGCGAAGGTCACCACCACCACCACCACCAGATGGATGGCTACCATTGGTTAGAGAAGGCACTAGGATACACATTATTACCATTATTATTATTAGTAGTAGTAGCAGTACTTGATGTTGTAGATTTAATACGCGCGAATAATACTGCCTTACAAATTAGCGCAGAAAGAACAAAATACAACATACAACCACGTGTCTTCACCAGAAAGCATGACTATCGCCACCATTCCCTTCACACGTCCGTTGAAAATCTCGGGACATTAAATTGTACGGAAATGACGGTAAGAGCCCAAAATTACACCCAAGAAATAGTTAAAAACACGTTACATTCGGGAAATGCTTGTTCCTATTCTGTTCAAATCCTTATGGCCTTCCATTTTTCTAAAATACTCCGCCATTAAACTACATAAAATTACAAGTTTCGTGTTAAGTGGCAGTCAAACGTGGTCTCTGGCCCTAAGAATACACACTGAGCGTGTTTCAGCACAAATTCCCAAAGCAAATATTTCGACCTCTAACAGGGGAAGCAACTAAGGACGGAAAAGTTACAAAGCGCACAGACTCGAGTTGTTACTTTAAAGTATTAAGTAACAACTCGTCCTAATAATGTATGGTATAAGTTACACCATACATTAGTAGGGTGATTAATTTAAGGAGGATTAAAGAGACCCCAATCTGTATACTCCTCATCAAATATTATTCGAGTGATCATATCAAGTGAGATGGGCGGGACATTTAGCGCGTATGGAAGAGGTGTATAAGAGGTTTTGGTGGGAAGCCTGAGGCAAACAAACCAGTTGGAAGACTTGGGCGTGGATGAGAGAATAATATTGAAATGGATCTTGAAGAAATAATATGAGGGGCATGGACTGGATGGATCTGGCTCAGGATAGGGACAAGTGGCTGGTTCGTACGAAGACTGCAATGAAAGTGCCAGTTCCTGAAAATAAGGAAAATTGATTGAGTAGCTGAGTAACTATTAGCTTCTCAAGAAAAACTCTCTCCCATTGAGTTAGTTAAATGGACCCGACATATTGCATGAATGGGGATATTTAGATTTAGATGGGGTCAAAACACTGAAGTGCCTTTTGGATAAATAGACCGCAATGGCGTAGGCTGGTTTCAAGTAGCTCATAACAGGGTCCAGTAACGGGTTTTCGTGTTTAGAGTACAGAAGCTTTGCGTTCCATAAACTATGGCAATTTCTCGAGTATGTGGATGTCGACTCTCTCCTGTCGACTGATTCCTTTTCATGTAAACACTTGACTTCCTGTTAAGGGGCATTAAATAGCCGAGAGTGAACTCTGTGTCGTAATTTTAAGCAACGATTCCACCTTCTAAAGATTTTCAAACTGTACGCCTTACAGCAAATGGTAACTTCCTGGCCTCTGTAAGTCGGACTGTAGACAAAGTACTGTGCCTACTCAAAGAGACCTCTGCTAAGGCGACAAAACAAAGGCGACACAATCTCTGGCACTCTGACATGTCAGCAGACCTTGTGGATTCCATTGTTTAGTTGGGTCGAAGTTTATTTAAATTGCAGATGGCAGTGGTGTGTCAGGACTGATGAAAACACTTCCTCTTCGTGAGCTCCTCACATCGATTTCTTGTGGTTTTCGAGCGCTTCTAGCCAGAGCTTTCTCGGTCCAGTACTTCCATAACGACAATTATTCATGCGCCGGCGAAAGTTCCTTTGCCAGGCTGTCTGTGTTAAAGACTCTGTTCTAGCATACCAATAAGGCAGACGCGTTATTTTACCATCACTGTAGAACGCTCTAATGAGCGGTAAAACATGGCAAAAAAGCTGAGGGTTAAACACGAACACAGTACGTACACTTCAGCTTTCCGGGGTTCATTTTTTAAATCAATTTGGATTTCTTTGAAAAGCACCCAAGAGTTCCGCCTTCCGCAGTGTCTGTCCGGACTTAATAGCACCCAAACTAAAAGATCGATTCTTATAATGACTTCATAATTATTACTGTATCTTTCATTCACATGCCAAATTGAAGAAATTATGTGAAAACAAAAACTATGTCTAATTTATTAATTAAAACACTACTATAAATCATTCTACCCTACATTTTTCGGCAGAGCGTGTCATTTTCACGGTTGAATCAATACATAAAAGTTATTATGTACTCTATATATCAAATAAAACTTTTTACAGCATGTTAACATTACAATTTTTTCTCTTCGATGTTTCTTTTCTGAAAACAACAGATGAAGCTGCCTAACGCGTAAAATGGGCACTCTCATTGTTTTCTTGACATACCTCACACAATATTGTCACTGCCTAATTCACCGTGTTGCCTTCGAGTAGCTGCACTGAAGCATAATAGTGCCCTTTTTTGTTACGTGACCAACACACACGTTCACATGTGCACGAAATAATCCCACAGAATCGCAAACACAAAATTCCGAAGAAAACGCTTTACTGCGCATAAAAATGTTCTTTGTGGTGATTTCAGAAGACAGCGCATATAAAAGTACATACTATACAGGCCCACACGAATGAATTCAATTTCTGCTATTTTCCAAAAATGTGTTTAAAATATACGCAGGCCACATCACTTTTTAAAAAAGGAAAGTTGGAGAGAAAAACAATTTCGGAGAGAATGTAACCCTACGGCGAGATTCCAACACCGTCTAGGTTCATCGCTTTTATGGTTGTGGGGGGTCCTTAAAGTTTTATGAGCAGTGTTAGTGCGTCGCCTATGGCAGGGGCACAAAGTTCCGTCAGTGATAAGAAGTGATGTGTGCTTGGATCAACTTCCTGGACAGATAACCAGGTTGATCGCTACAGTAATTTAAAACGGCGAAGAAACAGGTATCATTCCACGCCGGATTACAGACGTAACTTCAAGCGTTTAGGTAAACATTTCTTATAACTCATTGCGGATCGCACACGTTGTAGATCGAAAGCGACACCAAAATCTCGTACTAAAGGGGGGGGGGGGCAGAAACCATAAACTTTAACTTTTACGGTCAGATACAAACTTAAGCGCAGCTCCGTCGTTTTCACTTTCATTGCAACCTCCAGGTTGTTCTTATGGTGATGCATTAGCATCTAAAAGGTGGCTGAGGCATTCAACTGCTCAACAAGCTGTGCTCCACGTTTAGCAAAACAAAGCCCCGTCGAACATTCGTAACATGATGATTTCTTACGGCGAGATGCTGTTAGCCCACTGATCAATCTCAAGCTGTAGGACATCCCTTGTTGATTGTCCGGCATTGTTCACTCAGCACAATCGCAGATACCTACAACTGCAGACTATCTCCTCAACCCGCAATCTGAGGACGTGCCACGTACACCCACGCGAAATTGAACCTAACAGTAAGTATATTGGAAGGTAACGTTTGAAACTTCCGTGTTTCTGCCCCAATATTTATGTTAACACCCGCCATGGACCATGTGAGAACACGTAAGGAAATGAATTCCCTAGGTCTCGAAGACGATACGTCCTGATTCTTCAACAGTGTCGCTTTGACAACCTCAAATCTCGCAGGATAGCAATTTCCATTGTTCTTACTTTGTTCATTTAATGGGGTTTTCAACTACGAAAGTAATGTAGCGTCCCATGGTGACAGGATACGTTGGAAAGGAAGTGCAAGGAAGATTAGTGTCGAGTATTTAGTTACTAGCACGTGTGAATGCGGGAATGAACCTTCAGGTTCCACGAAATGCGGGGAATTTCTTGACTAGCTGAGTACTGGTCAGCTTCTAAAGAAGGACTCTGCTCCATGGAGTAAGTAAGTAAGTAAGTAAGTAAGTAAAGTAAGTACGTAAGTAAGTAAATAAGTAAGTAAAGTAAGTACGTAACCAAGCAAGTAAGTAAGTACGTACGTAAGTAAGTAATAAGTAAGTTACTTACCTGGTGTGACAGTGCAAAACCAATAAAATCCGCAAGCAGAACACACCATTGTCCAAACAGAGCTTCGAATCTATTCAACTGACTAGTCACATAAACGATATGGGAAACTGTACGTGTAACATAACACTCCGGCGAGTTCTGATCTATGCACCTTCGACGCTTCTCGGATGTTCATACAATTTAATCCACTGTGGCCACACTTTATTTTCATGAATGTACACATATTATAGAACATAATAACATAATTACTATTATTAGAGTACGCTATCACTTATTTGAATAAATCATTGTTTATAAGTTTCCGGTAACTTTGTCAAATTTATCCCCCATATAAAATTTCAAACTCCCCCCCCCCCCCCGGTCCAAACACTTTTGTAATTACTGATTTGAAAACTATATTTCATACACAATTTGTACGTGAATTCATAATCCATCTAAACTCCGGTTTCATATTATAATTGGTAACCAATGAACATTAAATGTAATGACTGCACATTTTAATTTTCCTTAGTCATGCATAATGCAACTCGCATGAAGAGCTAAGGCAGATTAACCTCGATTACTATCGATTACTCTCGATTACAATCGACGACGAACATAGTGTCGGTGGTAACCAAAGCACTGACGAATGTTACCTAAGTATTCCCGCAGACTGTCAGGTAATGCTGTCAGATTTTAAAAACCTTGAATGTTCTCGACAAATTTTTAGCAAAACCTGACATTATAAAACCTCGCGAAAACAAGTTCAGCGGACGCCGAGTCGTTCCACGCGGTAAGGCGAACGGACGGACGGACATGATAAAGTTAACTTCCGCTTTTGGGACCTTCGCAGGGGGGGGGGGACTAAAAATGAAAATCTCTTTTACGAAAAGAATACATGTAGCCCGATGTTTTAATTCTTCGAAAAGGCATAATCAAATGCCAAAGGAATAAGGAATTAGGGTTTCCATCTTCAGTTCCTTTACTTGGAATTTCTCTACATTAAATTCAAAACTTTGGAAATGGAACTAAACGTTTTACGCACACCTGGTTGCATGCAAAATTCGGGGGGTTTGTGTGTAGTGACTCCAATAGGCTACACTAATCGAAGAGTTTCCTCATATCGAGCACATCAGATACCTTTAAAATGCCAGTTCAATTACAGTGCTAATAAATGAACAATTTCAAGTTAGTAATCAATTACATGTACTACAGCATAAGATATTTATTTCGCAACATTGTATTTACCAGTAAACATTTCGTAGAATTTAATTTTCCTTCCTGATTGCACTAAACCCTCGTATATATAAAACACAATGCACTAATTATTTACACCATTATATTTGCACTCAACATGTCCGTTGATTGATTTGCAGCGAGCAAGTTAGTTCAACAGTAGTTAGTTTCGGAGGTACTAAAGCTGTAGCCCTGTATACATATATTTTCCACTCACTAAACAAGGCACTGTACTGACCGTTCCCAAACAGGCTCCTTAAGAACCATTTACGTCCACACTTATCCCTAACACTATTCTTAACCTTTTGACGCCTAATGTCAACTATAGTGGTCGTACCGCACCGCTAACCTCTAAAGTTGCATTTTATATATTTATTCAACAAATATAGGTACTGAATATTTTAAACATGGTA
>Ga0123354_10020955_pt1 | contig 10290 bp, 6 predicted proteins | sample TergutLab28metaG_2_FD_97872 | JGI IMG/M metagenome (GOLD analysis project Ga0123354, IMG submission 97872) | Labiotermes labralis P4 segment gut microbial communities from Petit-Saut dam, French Guiana - Lab288 P4 | ecosystem: Host-associated > Arthropoda: Insects > Digestive system > Gut ...
AAAACACATGTGAAATTTTAAACTGTATTACCAACAGCTGTATTTGACATACTTGTGTAACTTGGCAAGGTACTGACTGCGAGCTCCCTGAGGATGACACAATAGTGTCGAAACATGTAGGAGGAGTATGATAATTTGTTATTTAATTGTGCGTTTGTTGGTCATTGTAAAAAAGATAATAAAAATGTTATGGAATGTTACGCCATGCCGACTAGCAAATAGTTACCGACTTTTCATAGGCGCTGCGGAACTTCCAACGGTCGGAAACCTGTTTACTGATAGACACGGCGAGACATTCCGGAAGACTTGCCCTCGTATCTTCATTTAGAACTCCGTAGTGGGCAGACATTTGGTTCTTGGAGTGGAATTCGCCATGTGCTTTGCGGTCATCAATGAAAGATTAGCCAGGTGTTACGAATGTCTGAAATTATCGCCGACACCCAGGTGACGTAAGTTGGTGAAGTTTATAGAGTGGAATTTAATCGCGATGTATATAGCGGTATCAGATATGGAACGTACGGATGGACAGGACCTCTATGTTATGCCTTCACTCCATACTATCTTATCTAGTTTTAGCCTAGCAACAGTAGAAATGTATTGTTGATCACTCATTTACTGTATTTGTACAGCAGGATTACTAATACTTCTCCGTATCTTCTCGGTTTTCAATGTGAAGTTTGAAGTGTGGAGTGTGTCCTATCGTCACGATGTCTGTTTGTGTCACTAATCTCTTTTTGATGGAAGGCATCACGATGTGCTAGTAATATATTAAAACATAAATTACTATACGTCAGCACAACTATTTTATTATACAAGGGTACATGTTTCGACTTTTCAAACGGTCATCTTCAGGCCTCCAAACAGATTGAGTCAACAGATGCTGTGTACATGTTGGGATACCAATGTGTTTATATCGATAAAATACATAAAATCAGGCAGGTGAGTTACCTTGGAAGGAGTGGTATATGTATTGCATAACTACTTACTTACTCCATGGTTCAGAGTCCTTCTTGAGAAGCTAACTGGTTTGCAGCTAGTCAAGAAATTCCCCGCATTTCACGGAACCCGAAGGTTCATTACCGCACTCACAAGCGTACGCCAACTGTCTCCATCCTGGGCCAGCCCAATCCCGTCCATATACCTACATCCCACCTCCTGGAAATCCATCCTAATATTATCCACCCATCTACGCCTAGGTCTCCCCAATGGTCTCCTTCCCTCCGGTTTCCCCACCAAGACCCTACACACCCCCTTCTCCTCACCCATACGCGCCACATGCCCAGCCCATCTCATTCTTCTCGATTTTATTACCCGCACAATTTTGGGTGAGGAGTACAAATCATTTAGCTCCTCGTTATGCACTCTCCTACATTCCCCCGTTACCTCGTCCTTCCTAGGTTCAAATATTCTCCTCAACACCATGTTCTCAAACACCCTCAGCTTCTTTTCCTCCCGCAATGTCAAAGACCGAGTTTCACACCCATACAAAACAACAGGCAAAATTATAGTTCTATATATCATGATCTTTTAATTTTTGGATAGCAACCTGGAAGACAAAAGATTGTGCACCGAATGATAGCAAGCATTTCCTGACCTCAATCTGCTCTTAATTTCTTCCGCAATAGAATTTTGATTTGTTAAAGTTGTTCCCAAATATTTAAACTCTTCCACCTTCTCGAAGCTAATTGCATAACTATATGTAGTTAAAATATTTTATGTATTCTGTCAATGTGTACATATTGGTATCCCAACATGTGCACAGCATCTGTTTAGTCAATTTGTTAGAAGGCCTGAATATGACCGTTTAAGAGGTCGAAACGTGTAGCCTTTTACAGTAAAATAGTTGTGCTGACGTATATTAATTAATGTGCCACTAATCTGTTTTTGTGAAGTGTACGACTGTAACTAACGGAAATTGTCTCGTAGTTCTCATTAATACTAAGATGGTTTTATTTCTAAAACAGCAATATTTTATTTTGTTTTCTCTCCCCTGTGGACGACCTTTTGTCACACCCGATGGTCTTCAGGACAGCGTCGTCGTCGGAGACAACAAAGCACACCTCAACATGAATTGTCAGGCGATGCGAAAGAGGACTCTGACACGGTTACAGGCAGACAGGACGCAAACAAAACATTACTCAGTCCGACATTTTCAGAAGGCGGAGGTTCGAAGTCGCGTAGGCGTAGAAGAGCTAGAGGTAATAGCAGGCGGAAGTGTCGCGTGGGGAGCGCGCTTGGAGTCGAATGTGGAATTTCAGGAACCGAGCTGAAGGTAGTGGAGCAAGAGGGAGAAATGTCGACAACGGAACCGGAGACGGACGCAACTATATCCGATGTTGGCGCCAAAGGCGAAGAATGTATTCCCCATGGAGGAGAAATGTCTGAGGTTGACACTGTAGGGGAAGTTGCGAACGATAAAACTGAACATAAAGTTACTTTCACAGCAGTGCAGCCCACAAAAACAAGTGTTTTATCCGTTGATACCAGTGAGATAGGTCATGAAAAACAATTGACAGCGGGAGTTTTGTCTTCTGAAGTCAGAGATGTTGGCAGTGAGAAATGGAACGGTGCAAATGTTACCTCATTGACAGGTAGGGAGGAAAGTTCATTGGATTATAGTCGAAAAAATTACATACCAGATGCTGTTGGTTGGAGCTGCGATAAGTCAGAGCGATTCCACGAGAAAGGGGTACGGGAGGGAGGTGGGAAACCGAATTACATAGGTGATGTTGGAAAGCAAAACTGTGGTTTTGAAGATAAAGCGACAAAACAGAATGACACAGGAACAGGAAATACGCAAGCAGTGTTATCAAGGCACGCACTCTTAAGGGATATTGATGCACAGGTAGGGGAAATCGCCAGAATTAATGTTAGATCCAAGGAAACTGAACGCGTCGAGGAGGTTATTCAAGTAAAGGAATCGCCTGAAGATAATACATCTAAACTCGCAAGCCAAGAATGTATGACAGAGGGACTTCTCGAGAAAGATGTAGTCGAAGTTCATATTGAACGTATAAAGAAAGGAGAGAAAGTAAGTGAAGAGGAGGAAGGTTATGTAAAGGAAGCACCTTCCTTATGCGAAACATGCAGTGAGGACTTGGTCATGGAAACCGGCGTTCAAAATACAGCGGGAGTTGTTAAAGGAAAGACAGAGTTTTTGATTAACAATGAAACAGAAACAGGAAATGAAGGGAGAGAGAGCGTTTGTGGTGAAATAACGGAATCCCCTTTAATATCCGAAATGAGCAGTGCCGAGGCAGAAATTCGGAAATACGAAAGAGTGAATGCCACCGTGCGAAAGGTGGTGGAGTTGCAGAATGATAGTGATTGTAACTGTGACACTAAAACGCGGATCAGTAGAAGTGGTCATGTGGCACAAACGGAGAATATTCAGGGCGATGTATCAGAGTGCATTGCACTTCAGTCAGCTAGTGATAGCTCAGGCTTCAAATTTACAAAACTTCTTCATGAAAACACACAAGAACACGGGAGAGAGTTTGATTCGTTCGTGCAGACAGAGAGTGCTGTATGCTGTGTTGCAGATACGGCAGTACTGGGGCCATTTACGTCACTCGATAGTCGGCATGTTAGACAAAATGCAAGTAGTGAATGTTCTTATGGAACACTTTTACATCTTCCATTGAAGGCGACAGATGTTTCACATAGAACTGGCGATCCAGCTTGTGAACATGAAACGGTTAAACGCTTATCCGAGTCTGTAGATTTCAAGGACATTAGTTTTCTGAGGCAAGATTATGAATGCACGATTTCAGATGAAATGCGTCAGAGTAATGCCACAGAATGTCAGGATGGCCGTGATGCAGCAGGGGCTTTTGTTTCAGGCAGCCTCGAGATTGCGGGAAACAGTTTACAGTCTGAGTTGTCTAGTGATGTTTTTAATGAGACGGAGACAGTAAGAACAGGTGCGTGGAACAGTGGTCAAACAGAGGAAACGGTGGCTTGTTGTTTAGAAATATCGGCAGATGGAGACAAGTACTGCACTGAGGCTCAACATGAGAAGGTGGCCTATTCGACTTCAGAAGAGTCCCTGCTAGAGTACAGGGCTGTTGTTGTGTCAGGGGACGAGGAGGTGTGGGAGGAAGTTGAAGAACTATGTTCGACAGAAAATATTGGTAAGGGCGATCCAATGGCGAAAAATACAATGCCGGATGGAGATGAGGAGTGCCGGGGAATATCGAATAATTCGACCTTCCTTAAAAATGATGAACTGTCTCAAGAAGAAAAGGAGCTGCTGGATCCTAGTCCTCTGATTGATGCAGATGAAGAAGAAACCCTAAGGAAATTCCTGCACGGCCTCAATTTGGCGGATTGCAGCAGAGAACCAGGGCGCACTAAGAATGCCATACCGAGAGACGGTAGCTCTGAAGAGGTATATGCTATCAGAAAGGGCAAACGACGGGCGCCCCTGGAAATGTATTCAAACCAACAGAGGGGATTGGATGTGATCGTCGAAGAGAATAGCAGTGACTGCAGTGACGGAGAGAAAATGGTGGAAGAGGCAAGGCCTGTGGATAAAGGGCGGGGTAAAGCGTGGGAAGAAGTCGTATATATCCCAGAAACGGATCAGATTGTATTTCTTAGTAATGACAACGAGAAAGGAGAATACGAGAGGCTTGATAACGAAGGAAGGGAAGAATCCGAAGTTCTGAACCGTTCAATTTATTATTCCGAAACAAGGGTTATATCTTATGGTATGGAGGGTCAGGGAGGTGTTTGTCTCGTTTACCAACGCGATGGAAATGAGACGAGAAGTTCGAGAACCCGATTTGTTTCCGAAAACATTAGTAGCGATGTTTTCTCTGAAGATATGGAAGACGCTTTGGAAAATGCTGGTGATACAGCGGAATGTGATAGTGAAGACGGAAGGGAAGAAGTGAACAAGGCTTATGGTGGAGATGCGGAGGTGAAGGTGGAGCTTGCAGAGAGTAGCGAGGATGAAGACGACATGGAGTTGAAGTGGACGAGAGGGAGGGCGCGAGAGAGGCAGGACGCTATTGAGATCGTGTACCTTGAGGACGACAGTGGCAGTACCAGCAGCGGAAGTTGCGTAGCAGCGAAGAAAACTGAAGAGGAGGCTTCAGGGGGTTCAGTCGTGGAGGAAGACCCGGATTTGGTGTATGAAGACGTTGAATTTCCCGTTCGGTTGGGAGGTATTACACGGGTAACGGGTGCGGTCCAGGAAGGATCTCCAGGAAGTATCCCTGTAGAAGTTATTTATGAAAATACAGAATTCCATAGAAATACAGAGACAGCGCCCAAAACGCAACAAACCGAAACTGACAGAAAGAATGCAGATATTCCTGATAACTTACAGTGTAGTGCTGTAAATGAATCTTTAGCCGGTATTTATGAAGACATCGAATTTGTGAGAGAAGAAATATCACTTACGTCAGGAGTCACAAGTAAACAATACAGTTCATTAACCTCTGTTGCGTGCGGTGAAAATAATTTAATCTGTCTTCCAGACAACCCCGACGTAGTTACTGACAGTCAGTCCCAGCCGAATGATAACACGCTTGAATGTAAAGGAAACGCCGATGAGAGCAGTGTCCCGGGTCAGCTGAGGACCACGAAAGGCGACATTGAATGTGAGAAAGTAGCAACTATAGGCGTCAGAAACGAAGAAAAGTCCATTCGGCAGGGTGAGTCTATAATCGAATTCAGTGCAGAGTCGGAAATTGGAGTTCCAACTGGGGATACAGCTGCAACGGGTGACCTCAGTAAACTACAGAAAGTACAGCCTCATTCAAGGAATGTAATTCTTTACTCTGCTGTAGCAAGTGACGAACCGTCTGTAACAGAATATAAAGACGGGGCATGTGTTTCTGAAAGCACTAATGTTTATGATTCAAAAATGAATGTCATTTCGAAAGCAATAAGTATCGAGGAACGAATTTCGTCGTTGATGCGTTTGAGAGAAAACGCGGATAAAAATTGTTTAGAAACGATGATGTTACAGACTTCAGGCGTCAGTCAGGTGGAATCATTAAGAGAAAACGCGGCCGAAGTCATCGCAGTAGAAAACGATTATGGACAAAGAAGAGGAAGATATGAAATATCAACCCAAAGTCTGTCTGATATAAATTCAGGTACTAAACTACTCCTTGATAGGAAGCCCGTATATTCAGACGAACTGGAGCTTGATTCAGAATCCAAAAGGGCTGAGAGCGATGTTTATGCGAAATCCCATCAGATTACACCAGAAACTGATACAAACCGCGAAGGTGATTTTTATCTTAAAACACTTGGAAAGTATAATGAATGCTTACAAAGCCCTGACAAATCCCTCTTAACTCCGTCTCAGATCGATTCACATAACCAAATAGAGACAGAAAGTACATGTTCTGGGCAGTTGGCTTATAATCTTAACATTGAAGCGTTAAAATGTAATTTGGATTTGAAATTATCAGGGAACACCCAAGAAAAAAATCCCAGTTGCGGGCCTGAGACGTGTGTAGAACCAGAATCACCTGTTAGCATATCGGGGGAATACGGAACCGTAAGAGACGACGAAGATGGCTCTGATGACCTCGACTCGATAACCCCAAGAAATCGATCCCCTCACTGTTCTTCGAGCAGTGACGCTGGGTCTCACGGAACGGCTGTTTATTGTCCCGGGAGATTTTCACCTCAGTCTTCGGACGCAGATGTTTCTTCTTATGCAGAAGATACCATAGCCGAAAACAAGCCTTTACGTAAAACATATTCCCAACATAATGTTGTTAATAAGCTATCTAAATCACGCAGCCACGAAAGTATTTCAGAATCCAAGCACTATACTGACCTGTCTAAGAGTGGAGCAGTAATTCATAGAAATGTATATAAATCTCCAAAGACACTGACAGATTTGTGTGTTGATAAGGTTTTATCCCTACCGCATGGTTTTGATATACTGAGTATATTAGGTATTCATATCCCATTAAGTACTGAGCACAAACACAACTGTAAGAATCTTAAAGTGAAAATCCTAATGCGAGATGCTGTAAAAATCTTTCAGCTCTTAAGTGCTTCACCAGTTTCAGCCACATATAAATCTACGGGGAATCGGTCTTTATCGGGATCTTTGCCAGATATATCATCCATGCAGCAGGAGGCATCAGTTAGAGACCAGTCACCTAGCATTAACACCATGAGATCGCCCCCTGCACCCATTTCTTCTCCACTTTCGCCAGCAGACAGTGACTGGATGGGAATGCCAACTAAGGAAGATCCAAATCTATTAGTTTGTCTGTCGCCCTCACAAATGCAAAGTTATCGGCTAGGTGAATCACCGACACCGGAAGAAGCCGAAAGTCTTCTGGATTTACACTGCAAGTTTTTCCAACGACGTGGATACAGCGAGAATCCTCCTCCGCCGCCCACTAGGAGAGTGTTTGGAATGCATTACTTTTATGATGAGACGCATTTTTCAAAACGGCATCTGAGTGATAGTTTTCATCGAGATACAGATTGTCATATACCACCATCAGCTGCGCATTATGCAGAGAGCGTGGAAGGGACATTTGCGGCGTGTGAACACATACTCTCTCCGAGGTTCAGAGCTGTTCTTACGTCATTAGATTCAAAAATACCCTTCAAGGGGAATACTAGGTCGGTAATGGACGGGTTAAAAGATGCACAAGTGGAGGAGAAAAGGGAACACGGTGTAAGGGAAAACGATGATACAGAAGATGGAGGGGGAGAGAAAGAGAGAGGTATAAGCCGGCTATTGGCAATTCTCCGAGCTTCCTCCGAACCGCAAGAAATCCAAGCCAAACACTTGTCTCCATCATCGTCCTGCAGTCCACCGCCGCTACCTCCACTACCTTGCACTTACCAGCAACAGTTCGACATGCTGGGGTTCTTACAGCACAACCGGAGACCAACCACATTCTGCTGCTCGTCCAACGATAAGGACTTTGATTATATGTTGCATCACGGGCCTCCAAGGTCGCCATCTGACAAGAAACAGAATTCATGCGATATCAGCAGGCAGTCACCGACTCTTCAAACAAAAGGTGGTGGTAAGGCGTCACCTTGGACCAATTCCTTTGATGCAGCGGGCGGTAAGAAAGAAAGGGTTTCATCTTGGTACGGACAGGGTATTAGTGATGGAAGTAACAGGGAGAGGCTCAAAGTGAAGTCTCTGTCGGACTGGCTGCAGCTGGTTCGTGGTGGTACTCGAAGCAAAGACTCTACTCCTTCAGTCAGTGCTTGTGCGAGTACTCAGTCTTCACCGGGACCCATTAGGCGAGATATTAAGGATCTATCCCCAAAACCAGAAACAAGCAGGGGTAAAGACAGCGGTATGAAAGAACACCAGAAATTAAAGCAAGAGATTTTAGAAAGAAGATTCTCTTTACCAGAGAGACAACTGGATAAGGCATACCAAATAGATCAGAAGTTGATAAAACCACCATTGCTGCCAACATCAGCACGCGAAGACGCAAGACACGAACAGCAGTTAAAATTGTTACAGCAAAGGCAACAGCGTTTTAGGAACCAACAGCTTGCAAACACAACGGAACAAACACAAGACAAACGACCTCCATTGCCTCAACAACAAAGCAAACAGAAGCAGTCAGAGCCAGAAGCGAAGGTGCAAGAATTATACTGCAGTCGTCCTACCAGAGAAGAACAGAAGCAACCGTCGCCTGTAGAACACGAAACGCATCATGTAGAACGTCGATTCGACGCTGACAACTATCGCATTTCGAAGAAGGGAGACATAGCGATCATTAATAATAATGCCATGTCACGAACACAGAAAGAAGAACAGTCGACATTAAGAAGTAAGGAGAATGAAGACACCTCGAGGAAGGTCAAGCCTTCACAACGACCGAAGTCAATGCCAACTCCTATAGAATCACTAGTGACAAGTGGCGAGATCTTCCGGCAGCAGATGTACGTAGAATATATGGACAAAGTCGCCGAGAGAGCCGAAAGACGCCGGAATAAAGTAATTCGACTGTCTGTTCCACGTGAGGACGTGCCGACGTCAGAGACGCAAGACGCCGGCGCCACAGCGGTACGACAGCTGGAGAACGAGTTTATGGGAAGAGTAAGGGAGAGGATGGACAAGCTAGGACTGAAGTATGAGGAGGAAAGCGACGATGGGAACAAAAGGGAGAGCGGGGCAGGCAATTGTAACGTCATTTCGGGTGGGGGGGCTCAAGAGATGGGTGGTGGTGGGGGTGATTCTGTTTGTCAGCTTCCGAAACATCTGCAGGAGTTCCTGGCCCTCGCCGGCGGTACAGAAAGCGATAGTGATGTGGACGGTGAGTTGACGTCATGGAGTGTGCGTTGTGTTGTCTTTTGTCTAACATCCGTGTTTTTTTTTTGACAATTACATGCATCTGTAGAATAATGAATTATACTAGCGAAGTGTGTCTGCTACTAACGACTTACATAAAACCAACAGCTGAGAAACACAAGTTACTGTCCGGCAGTTCTGATGCTAAATATGTTACGGTGATGCTTAAATTCCTTGCCAAGATCCAGCCAAGCCCTGGATCAGAGCTGAGGATCCACGTGTCTAATGAGCATGTGATAGTACGCCGACTGGTGAGGCCTGTAGATCGTGTCACGTTCAGCGGCAAAAGATCGTGATACTGAATCGTGAACCGTTGCAGTGCGGAAGAAATCTGTCTCTTTGACAGTGATTTCCACTTATGGTACTCTGATAGTGAACCAAGGCCTCCAGCCAGTGCCCGAGTTATGAAAGACGTCTGCTCCTTTAGAGTTGGTGTTTTGTCCATTTGTGAGTTGAATAGTAGGGAAAATTACACTGCACGGATGCTGCTGTTTTCAAAAGTAATACCTAAAAGAACTCGGTTATGAAGAATTTGAGTTTTCTGGTGTATGATGCCGTGTGGGTTGGTGTAGATACAAGTTCTACACGACCACCCTTCGTAACTTTGTTGTCCCGACGTGTTCAGTCTGGTAGGTGTTCCTCTTTCGGGAAACGGGTGTGGTTCACCGAATCATATATAGTTATTGTCTTTTCACGTATGTTTTATTTATTCATTTTATTCTTGATATATGTGGGTGTGAAACTTGGTCGTTGACATTGCGGGAGGAAAGGAAGCTGAGGGTGTTTGAGAACATGGTGTTGAGGAGAATATATGGACCTAGGAGGGACGAGGTAACGGGGGAATGGAGGAGACCGCATAACGAGTAGCTAAATGATTTGTACTCCTCACCCAATATTGTGCGGGTGATAAAATCGAGAAGAATGAGATGGGCTGGGCATGTGGCGCGTATGGGTGAGGAGAGGGGGGTGTATAGGGT
>Ga0123354_10020957_pt1 | contig 10290 bp, 9 predicted proteins | sample TergutLab28metaG_2_FD_97872 | JGI IMG/M metagenome (GOLD analysis project Ga0123354, IMG submission 97872) | Labiotermes labralis P4 segment gut microbial communities from Petit-Saut dam, French Guiana - Lab288 P4 | ecosystem: Host-associated > Arthropoda: Insects > Digestive system > Gut ...
GAGACCAACCCGCATCTCAAGTGCGGCGTTTGCGGCGAGCATGGTGGCGATCCCGACTCGATCGAGTTCTTCAACACCATCCCGCTGTCGTACGTCAGCTGCTCACCGTTCCGGGTGCCGATCGCCCGGTTCGCAGCGGCCAAGGCGGCGTTGGCCCAGAGGAAGTAAGCCAAACTAACAATGGCGGGTCGTGGCCATGGGCCACGGCCCGTCATTGTCTCTGGGGAGGGGCGCGCGAAGCGCGGGGTGGTTTTGGTGACGCTGGATGGCATTCGGGCGGACACCTCCGATGGTGGCTAGGATTGCTGCCCGCCCGTACCCATCGGCTTCGCGCGACGGGGTGGTTTCTGCCGCGGCCCGGCTGCATGGTTGCGCTGCTTGGGGATTTTCCTGCACAGTGTTGCGCTGGGCATCTCCCCAGGTGGCGTCCCCCACTACATGGGTGTGGTCCCCATGCCACTAGTTCGCAGAACTTGGCTGTTTCCCAAGACCGTGGAGAAATGCGAAGAAGTGGCCAGGTTTTGGGCAGTTTTTGCTGCCACTTCCGCCGCAAAACTATGGTGCCTTTCCAGAACAGGCTCGTTTTGTGAAGATGTGGCACCTGCCAGGACCAGACAGGTCTTAGATTCTGGGACAACGTCCCGTCTTGTGCCTCCGGAGACGGGGCGTTTGGCAGAATGTAGTGCCCAACCAGGGGGTTGCCACATGCAAAAGGTGACATTGACAGGCCCGCCAAGCCACCACACGCCACCGCTAAGGGCACGGGAGACAACCATGATGACGTCGAAGGTGACAAGCAGCAGAAACCCGGGCACAAATTACATGCACCCAGGACGCGGAAGACTACGAGAGGGCCACTCAAAGTGAGGTAAGCAGCGAGGTCACCAAAAAGCGTAACCATAAGCCAAGTCCGGTAGGGGCTTCCGGTCCATCGCGCGAAGCCGATGGGTACGGGCGGACGCTCAGCCCAGCCTCAAGCCAAAAGTATCCGCCCGTAGTGCCACCCAGCATCACCAGAACCATCCCGGCGCAGGTGTGAGAGGCTGCATACAAGCTGGAGCCCGCCCGGGTGCCACAACACCTAGCCAACAACCCCAACACTGACGAAAAGGGAAAGTTTGACCATCTGGCCACCCCCAAGTGGTCAGACTTTCCCTTTTCGCGCGCTAACCCAACCCCACACATCCTCACAAAACTGGCATGACAGCCGTAGCTGGCTGCATGGTGCTGACCTGAGCCTGGTAGTTTCCACGAGATCGGGAATTTAGTCCCCTGAGAAGACGCTGGGTGGACGAATTGCCAGATTTTGCGGCAAGAATTGAGACCACCCTGGCGTTAGCGCGCCACACCGAGGAACAGTGAGCGCAGACGAACTTGTTCGTATGCCGAACGCGACGAAGGTGTGAGAGGGAGCTTGCGACCGTGCACCTTCTTTGCGGGCGAGCATCATCTGCGTGAGGTCAACGGCCCATTGACGTCGCGATGAGCAGCCTGAGATGGGACACATGTTGGGCTCCAATTGGGCCACGCCACCATCATTGGTGTGCTTACATTCTGGATATTACGTCGTCCTGGCCTGGAAAGTCCGTATTGAGCCCCAGGACGACCAAAGATCCAGATCGTAGCGGTACAACACGAAGCGCTGGATGGTATTCCCATCAAAAGGAGAGGGATCGATCAGCGGTTAACTAGGACGCCGACCAACGGTTAACTAGAACGCCGACCAGCGGTTAACTAGAACGCCGACCAACGGTTAACTAGAACGCCGACCAATGGTTGTACTACCTTGTCGGAACCACTATGCTTGAGTCATGACATACATCCGTCGAATAATCGATGACAAGCTGGATCAGTTGGTACCTCAACTGGCCGCGATCGCCATCGAGGGTGCCAAAGGAGTTGGCAAGACAGCTACTGCCCAGCAGCGAGCTGCCTCAGTTTTCGACATGACTGTCTCTCAGCAACGGTTGGTGCTTGAAGCCGACACGTCGCTATTGGCAACAGCCCAGCCACCCGTTCTTGTGGACGAATGGCAGTTGGTTCCGGCGACATGGGACCAAGTCAAGCGGTGCGTCGATGACGATCCGTCGGGTGGTCGTTTCCTGCTGACCGGATCGGCAACGCCCGGGCCAGGGGTGAGAATACACTCCGGGGCAGGCAGGATCGTCTCGTTCTTGCTTCGGCCCTTGTCATTGCCAGAGCGTGGCATCGCTACTCCGAGTGTCAGTCTCCGAGATCAACTAACCGGTGGAACGCCGGCGATCTCAGGTCAGTCATCTGTGAGACTGCCTGAATACGCTGAAGAAATTGTGGCTTCAGGCTTCCCCGGGATTAGGCAACTGCCCAGGCAGGCCCGGCGTCTGCAATTGGACAGCTACTTGCGCCGGGTAGTCGACCGGGACCTGGCAGACAACGGAGTTGTGGTGCGGCAGCCGACAGCCTTGACGCAATGGCTGACGGCATATGCTGCCGCCACAGCCACAACCGCTAGCTATTCGACGATTCTCGATGCCGCTACCCCGGGAGAGGGAGACAAGCCGGCGCGTCAGTCTGTTTCCGTTTATCGGGAGGCTCTGGAGCGGCAATTCTTGCTTGAACCTCTGCCGGCCTGGTTGCCGGCAATGTCACCACTTCGGCGTTTGGCACAGGCACCCAAGCATCATCTGGTTGATCCAGCCTTAGCGGCCAGGCTGCTATCGGTCGATGTAGACAGCCTGCTCAAGGGTGAGGGCCAGACCATCCAGGTCAAGGATGGGCCACTTCTGGGTGCTCTCTTCGAATCACTGGCTGTGCAGACGGTCAGGGTCTTGGCTCAGGCTAATGACGCTACCGTCTGGCATTTGCGCACTAAGGGGGGCGAGCATGAGGTTGACATCATTGTGCAAGGGGATGATGGCCGTGTTGTCGCATATGAGGTGAAACTGAATCCGGCGGTCTCCGACAAGGAGACAGTGCACCTGCGGTGGTTGCGTGATCAGTGGCCACAGAAGGTGGCAGATGTAGCCGTCATTACCACAGGCGAGTGGGCATACCGCCGGGCGGATGGCGTAGCCATGGTGCCGTTGGCGCTACTGGGCGTCTAATGGGTAGTGCTCCCCGTTGTGGGCCATTATCACCTGTTCTACCGTTGTGATAACAAGATGCTTACGCATGCACCACCAAGGGAAATGACATGGCAAAGCGAATTACAGATGTCTCTCGTCTGGCAAAGAGTGGAGGGCCAGCTGCCAGTGAACAAACGAGGCTGCCACGCGTGTTCACCGGACTGATGACGGTGGCAAGTGTCATGGTGGCATCCATGATGATCTCCCTGGCACCAATTGCCTCGGCACACATATTGGCCGCACTGCAGGTGGCTCATTAAGCGGCCATAAGGGGGGCGCATCGGCCCGGGGCTTATGAGGGTCCCGGGCCGGTGCGTATCTTGGATCAGTTCGGCCGCTTGTTCAGCTCCGCCCTTACCGTCCGCCAGTTTGGCAGGTGGGCGTCCATCAATGCCTGGAAGCCAGGCCCGTGGCCCGGCTCGCTCATGTGCACCATCTCGTGCAGCACCACGTAGCTCAGGCAGCGGGGGTGGCGGGCGGCCAGGTCCGGGTTGATGCGGATCGCGCCGGTCGTCGGTGTGCATGAACCCCACCTGGTGCGCATCGCCCGGATCGTGACGCTGCTGGGCATCCGGTGGAGCTCGCCGGCCCACTTCGCCACAAGATCTGGCAGCACCGCCCTCACCTCACGCCTGTACAAAGACGCGATAGCGGCAGCCACAAGAGCTGGGTCGGCCGGGTCAGGCACTGCGATGGTCACCAGATCCTTGGATGGACGCGCCCCCGAGTGGCCTCGGACAAGGCGCACAACAACGGCGTCCCCCCAAAGAGGTAGAGCGTCCCCATCGGATAACGGTCGCGCTGTAGCAGGGGCGCGGCTTGCCATTTTGGCGCGATGGGCGACGACCCAGTCAAAGTGGTTCCGTATGAACTCTTCTGCCTCGCGCTTGGTCGTGCGGCGCGGCACCGACGCCCGGACCTGCCCGTCGGGCTTGACCACAAGGCGCAGATTTTTGACGCGCTTGGCAGTGACCACGATCTCGACGCCACTAATCAGCACCGTCCATGAGCTATCGGATGGGCGGTTCGGCATGCATCAATTCTACGAGTCGAGCCCCAGCCAACCCTCGGTGCGACGCCAAAGGGCGTCCGCCAATCGGACGTCGCGAGCGCATCGGCGCGACGCGGCCGTGCGGCGGTTGACCAGGTATTCGCCAGGTGTGAAGTCGACGCCGGGGACGCCCTCGGCCGTGAAGACAAGCGTGTCAGCGCCCTTGGCCGGCGAGGTTAGCAGCCACTTGGCAACAGGGGTGTGATAGACCAGCCCGATCATCGAGCCGGACCCGCTGGAGAAGTTCGACACCACGACGCCCGGGTGGTAGGCCACGGCGTTGATGTCGCCGCCGCCGCGGCGTTGCAGCTCGCGTGTGTGCAGCAAGAGGTTGATTTTGGACGTCCCGTAGGCAAGCCAGCTGCTATATGACGAAGTCAGGTCGGGGTCGTCAAGGTTGGGGCGTCCCCACCAATGGGCCATGCTTGAGGTCGCGATCACTGTGGCATGGCTGGCTACCAGGCGGTCGAACAGCAGGTGGTCAAGCAGGAACGGCGCCAGGTAGTTGACCTGGTTGGTCAGCTCGTGGCCGTCGTCGGTGACCATGCGATGGCGGGGCCCCATGAGGCCGGCGTTGTTGGCCAGGACGTCGATGACGGGGAAGCGCTCGAGTATCTCGTCGGCAAGCTTGCGCACCTGGTCGAGGTGGGCGAAGTCGGCGACGGCATAGGGCGCACCGACTTCGTCGGCGACGGCGGCGGTTTTCTCGGGCGAGCGCCCGACGAGGAACAGTTTGTGGCCGTCGTGGCTGAGCTGGCGGGCAGCTGCCGCCCCAATTCCGTCTGAGGCCCCGGTGATGACAATGGTTTTCGCGCGCATAGGTACCATTCAACTCCACTGCCTCCGATGCCAAACAGGTGGGTCCACTAAGATTGACCGAGGGCCACGAGCTTAGGCCCTTCGGCAAGTTTGGAGACGCCATGGAAATCATCATTTGCCAGAACGAAGACCACGTCGGCGCGGTCGGAGCCGCCAAGGTGGCGCAGATTGCCCGCCGGGTGGGCCCGGGGGTCGTGATCGGTGTGGCGACGGGCGGGTCACCGCTGTCGCTGTATGCGCACCTGGCGTCGCGCGTCGAGGCCGGCACGCTTGACCTGTCTGAGGCGTCCGCCTTCGCGCTCGACGAGTACGTTGGCCTGCCGATCGAGCATCCCGAGAGCTACTACTCGGTGATCGACCGCACGGTGACCAAGCCGCTGCATCTCGACCCGGCCCGCGTGCATGTGCCGAACGGCTCGCTCGAAGGCTTGGAGACGGCCGGCCAGCGCTACGACGCCGCGATCGTGGCGGCCGGGGGTGTGGACGTTCAGATTCTGGGCATCGGCGCCAATGGGCACATCGGGTTCAACGAGCCGACATCGTCGCTGCACTCGCGCACCCGTGTCAAGACGCTGACGCCGCAGACGCGCGCCGACAACACTCGCTTCTTCGACAGTGAAGACGACGTGCCGCGCCACTGCATCACGCAGGGCATCGGCACCATCATGGAGGCTCGCGCCCTCGTTCTCGTGGCCAACGGGGCGCACAAGGCGGACGCCATCGCCGCCATGGTCGAGGGCCCGGTCACAAGCTGGTGCCCGGCGTCGGTGCTGCAGATGCACCCGCGCGCAACGGTGATCATCGACGAGGCCGCCGCTGGGCGTCTCCAATTAGCAGACTATTACAAGCAAACCTACGAGAATCTGCCCGAGTGGCAAAGGTTGGACGTGCGATGAGAACCATCTCGGCGAGCCGGATGTTCACCCCGGCGGGAACAATCGAGGCGGGCTGGGTGCAGATCGACGGCCCGCTGGTGGTGGGCTCGGGCGTTGGGCCGGCGCCGCTGCCGCCAGACGAGATTGTGAGCGGGGTGCTCAGCCCCGGTTTCGTCGACGTGCACAGCCACGGCGGTGGCGGGTGTAACTTCGGCGACGGGATTGAAGACGCCCGTACGGTATTGGCGACGCACCGGGCGCAAGGCACAACGACGATGATGGCGTCCCTTGTCACAGGGCTATTGGATGATTTGGAGACCTCAGTTCACGCACTCACCCCATTGGTGGACGCCGGGGAGCTGGCCGGTATTCATCTTGAGGGGCCGTGGCTGTCGCCGGCGTTCAAGGGCGCTCACACGGTTACGCTGTTGCGCGACCCAGTGCTGGCTGATGTCCAGCGGCTGGTCTCGGCCGGGCCCGTGCGCATGGTGACGATGGCGCCAGAGCGGCCTGGGGCGATGGAGGCTATCGACTGGATCGTCTCGCAGGGTGTGGTGGTGGCCGTCGGTCACACAGCCGCCGACGATGCTTGCGCTACTGCCGCGATCACGGCGGGCGCGACGGGGGCCACGCACCTGTTCAATGCCATGCCAGACCTGCTGCACAGGGCGCCGGGCGCCGCACTGCCGCTGTGGCGGTCACCGGATGTCTGGGTTGAGTTGATTTGCGACGGCGTGCACGTGGCCGCTGACCTGGTGGCGCACGTGGTGGCCACGAAGCCGGAGCGGGCGGTGTTCATCACGGATGCGATGGCGGCGACTGGCGTTGGCGATGGCGATTACTATCTAGGCGCGCGCCATGTCGAGGTCCGTCGTGGGGTGGCTCACCTGGCCGGCACAGACACCATCGCTGGGTCGACTCTGACGCTCAGCCGGGCAGTCCAGGTGGCGGTGGCGGCGGGCGTCCCCATTGAGATGGCGCTGCGTGTGGCGACGGCCAACCCGGCTGACTACCTGGGGATCAAAAAAGTGGGGCGTCTGCAAGCGGGCTGCTTCGCGGACATGGTCGTGCTGGACGACGCCCAAAATGTGGTCAAGGTGATGCGCCGCGGCCAGTGGTTGTGATTCCCCTCCTTAGGAGGGGCGGCAGCGAAGCTGACGGGGTGGTCACGTGCCCGCCGGCTTGGCGGCAACATTGTGGACGCCACCGATTTGCAGCAACGAGTCGTCCAAGTCGTCGAGGGCTGACGGGCTGCCAGACGTGGTCAAAGCGATCGACTGGAGCTTGGCGCCGTCGTCCAAATCGCGGGCACCTGTGACGCGCAGGTCGATGACCTTCACGCCGAGCCCGGAGACAGTCTCCATGATCGTGCGGAGCACGCCGTGGCCGTCCAAATAACTGATCTCGAAGTCGCGCACGGTCGCCTTGGCGTGTGGCATGCGTCCTGACAAGGGGCGCAGCCCAAACATCGTCAGCAAGTAGAGCACAGTGGCGCCGGCGGCGATGACGTACAGGTGAGCACCGGCCGCCATGCCGACCGCGGCGACGAACCAGACACCCGCCGCGGTGGTCAGGCCGCGCACGGCATCCCGGCGGACGAAGATCAATCCGGCGCCGAGGAAGCCGACGCCGCTGACCACCTGTGCGGCCACCCGCGAGCCGTCGAAACTGCTGCCGGACAGCAGCACATCGCTGAAGCCATATTTGCTGACCACCGTGAACAGTGCCGATCCCACGCCGACAAGCAGATATGTGCGCATGCCTGCCGCTTTGGCGTAGAACTCGCGCTCCAGCCCGATGATCAGCGACAAGAGGGCCGCCAAGGCCAGTGCGATAAGGGGTTGCCAAAGTAGTGCCATGGTAGCCTCCCGTTCAATAATTGTTAACCTTCCGTTAACCATTATTCCATAGTCTGCAAAAAATTCCCCTCTGTGGAGGGGCGCGTGAAACGCGGGGTGGTCCCCCAAGCGCCAGTCCACCACCCCGTCAGCTTCGCTGCCACCCCTCCACAGAGGGGAATTTGAGGACTACTCTGATGCTGCGCGCCGCCCCTGCACGGGAGGGTGCAGAGTAGCCTTGTAACCATGCCCCTACCGCTCTTTGGCCAAGGACGCCACCTGCTGTCGGTGTCGCAGTTCGATCTGGACAGTCTTCAAGCGCTGTTCACATTGGCGGACGCCGTCGCGCCAATCGCCGGGCGTCACGGCGTCTGCACAGTGCTCGATGGCGCAATGCTGGGCAGCCTGTTCTTCGAGCCGTCAACCCGCACTCGGCTGAGCTTCGAGTCCGCGTTCCTGCGCCTCGGCGGCGAGGTGACCACAACCACCGGATTCACGTTCAGCTCGATGGCCAAGGGCGAGTCGATCACCGACACCGCGCGCGTGGTGTCCGGCTACTCAGACGTGCTGGTGGTGCGTCACCCAGACGAGGGCTCGGTGGCACAGTTCGCGGCCGCATCGGTCGTGCCCGTCATCAATGGAGGCGATGGCGCTGGCGAACACCCTAGCCAGGCGCTACTTGACGTCTACACTCTCGAACGCGAGCTGGCCGCCAGGGGACGGACAACCGACGGGGTGTCACTGGCCGTGCTTGGCGACTTGAAGTACGGGCGCACCGTTCACTCCCTGGTCAAACTGCTGAGCTTGCGGTCCGGCTGCGAATTCCGCCTGTTCTCGCCGGCGGGACTCGAACTGCCCGATCCGATCGCCCGCGAGGCGCTGGCCCGCGGCCACCGTGTGTGCACCTGCGACAGCGTCATTGAGGCGGTATCCGGGGCGGACGTCGTCTACGCCACCAGGGTGCAGCGCGAGCGGATGGCGGCCGATTTGGCGGACGCCCCACTATCCGGCGACCTGCTGAATAAATCAATGCTTATGGAGGCCGGCAACCCGGACATCATCATCATGCACCCGCTGCCGCGCGACTCCCGGCCGGGCGCGTTCGACCTCAGCCCCGATGTGGACGACATGAGCGGCCTGGCCATATTCCACCAGACCGACAACGGGCTGGCGGTGCGCATGGCCATCTTCCTGACCGTCCTCGGTGTGGACGCCGAGGCGGTCCGGCTGACCACTAAGCAGCGCCCGTGGAAGGCGGAAGTGCGGTGGTGATCGACGTCACGACAAGGTAAAACGATAATTGGAGACGCCCATGAACATGGATGATTACCAAGAAGCCATCGAGGGTTTCGACACCAACACCGCGCATGTCTATGACCTGCGGGACGGCACCTACGTCGACAAGATCCTCGGCCTGGTCGGCGAGTCCGGCGAGGTGGCTGACAAGTACAAGAAGATCATCCGCGATCGGGCGTCCCAAATCAGCGATACCGACCGCGAGGAGCTGGTGAAAGAACTTGGCGACGTCTTGTGGTACGTCGCCACCCTGGCCCGGTACCTGGGCGTCGGCCTTGGCGAGGTCGCAACCAAGAATGTGGCCAAACTATCCGACCGCTACCAGCGCCACCTGATCCAAGGTGAGGGCGACAACCGTTAGCTTAGGACCTCAAGACCGCCCATGTACTGGCGCAAGACCTCCGGGACAACCACCGTGCCGTCTTTTTGCTGGTAGTTCTCAAGGATGGCGATGATTGTCCTTGTCATCGCGCAGAGCGTGCCGTTCAGCGTCGCCAATGGGCGAACACCCTGGGCGTCCCTCAATCGGATGTTCAGCCGGCGCGCCTGGAAGGTGGTGCAGTTCGATGTCGAGGTGATCTCGCGGTATTTGCCCTGGCCGGGGAACCAGGCGTAGCAGTCGTACTTGCGGGCGGCCGACAGGCCGAGGTCGCGGGAGGCGACGTCCAGCACCTCGAACGGGATGCCGAGCGAGCCGATGAAATCCTTCTCGCAGCCGAGCAGCCGGGCGTGTTCGGCCTCGGCGTCGGCGGGGTCGCAGTAGACGAACAGCTCGAACTTGTCGAACCAGTGGACGCGGAAGATGCCGCGGGTGTCCTTGCCGTACGACCCAGCCTCGCGCCGGTACGCGGACGAGAACCCGGCGTAATGCAGCGGCAGGCGGTCGGCGTCGATGATCTCGTCGCTGTGATAGCCCGCCAGTGCGACCTCGGCCGTGCCCACGAGGTACATGTCGTCGGCCTCGAGGTGGTAGACGTCAGCCGCCGCCTGGCCCAGGAAGCCGGTGCCGTCCATCGCTGCCGGGTTGACCAGCGCCGGCACGATCATGGGTGTGAAGCCGAACTCAAGCGCCTTGGCCAGGCTGTGCTGCATCAGAGCGAACTCCAGACGCGCCACCGGGCCCTTTAGGAAGTAGAACCGGCTGCCCGACACCTTGGCGCCGCGCCCCATGTCGATGCCGTCCAGCAGTTCGCCGATGGCCAGATGGTCGCGCGGCTCAAACCCCTCAGCGGCGAAATCCCTCGGCGTGCCCACCTTGTCGATGACGTAGAGGTCGTCCTCGCCACCCTCCGGCACGCCGTCGACCA
>Ga0123354_10020959_pt1 | contig 10290 bp, 14 predicted proteins | sample TergutLab28metaG_2_FD_97872 | JGI IMG/M metagenome (GOLD analysis project Ga0123354, IMG submission 97872) | Labiotermes labralis P4 segment gut microbial communities from Petit-Saut dam, French Guiana - Lab288 P4 | ecosystem: Host-associated > Arthropoda: Insects > Digestive system > Gut ...
AGAACGCGATATACTTATACACATCATTTCAATTTACCAATACGTAACGTCTCCTGTCATTACAAGTCTGTACACCAAACAAACGTCGCTGTTCATTAACATAACAAATAACACGCACAAATTTTACATGAAATTCAACTTTAAATAATTTTAACGCAAATTTTTTATCCCATCTACATGCATTACGTAACTGTATAAGATCGAGTTCTAAACCAGAAAAAGTTTTTCAATGATAATTTTGTTTTCGTATGCACGAGTAGCCAGATTATGACCATATGAATGGTCGAAACGTGTAGCCAAATATAATGATATGATAAAATCTGGTGTGTCCAAGACATAACTATTTTATAACTGACAAAGACCATCTCCAATGGGACGAAAATGGACATATCGAATGCTTCCGCTGGAATCTGACGCAATGAAAGATAAACACAGTAACCGACGTCACGATGTGAGGAAAATAAGCAGAGAACATTCCTGCAGTATTCCAAAGACTGAAAATTAAGACGAAGAAGGGGTCCAATTGTGTGAAGCCTTGCGTCTTCCCCCTGAATCCGTTTTCCTCAACAAGTATATATTGCACTGGATTGATGTGCAAGGAACAAATTATTGGACAGACAGGCTAGCAATACAAGATGACGTGAATGAATCGAAGTGCCCAGTGATTATTCTGACAAACAAGTATTAATACTATGTACAAAAAAAAAATGAGCTGCATGTTACGTCATAAAACATTTATTATAACTTTTATTCTCGGAAAACCCTTCCTTGTGGCATCGTTCGAACGAAGTTAAAAAAATCACAACAAACTCTTACTGTAAAATTTAATACAATTAAACTTACGAATCATGACTCAGTAGCTTTACACTGTAGAAAAGTGTCATTCAAGTACACATGTCTAAATTTTTTGTGTAGTGTATTTTTACAATGACAGTGGGTTCAGGTGGAGCAAAAGGCGTAGATGATAGACAGAGAAACGAAAAATATCTAAAGAGAGTTACAGAAAATTGTAACTGCAGAAAACTTTCAAGTTGCTATCGACAGGACGAACGGAGGCATTGACGCCGAGTAGAAACTGAAGTTAGCAAATCAAATTGTATGTTATTTGTGCCACGCAATGTGATGTAATCGTATAATGTAGACCAACAGACTGCACCCCTGTTAAATGTAATTTAATTTGTCACAATATTTCCTATATGTAAATATTCTGAACCCAAGGGCTCATCTTCAGGAAGACAGCTGTAACAATTACGGGTACGGTATAATATATGTCTACTTGTTACAACTGTCTCCCTGAAGATAAGCCCTCGGAATCGAAACACGTACATGTAGGAGATATCGTGAAAAATTAAGTTCCGTTTAACAGAGGTTCATTTTGTTGGTCTACATTATACGATTAGCAAATTAAGTGATTTAATTGCGTCTCTTTTGAAGGAAAACCGGCACGATATTAAGAATATTAATTTAAAGTAAATAAATTGAGATTGTGGAAGAAATAATAAATGAATACATGGCGGAAACTAAGAGACTTCACAAGAACATAAATAAACTCCGACAAAACAAAAATTAGAAATAGAGTAACTTAAATAACGTTAGAAGTGAACTGTTTGACATAACAGGAAGTAGGTGAAGAGACCCTAAAGGCTATAGAATAGAAGGTGTACTCAGCAGTCTAGTCTTCACAAGTAGACAGGTTCTATCAACACAAAGGCTGCACGGCAGTGGACAGCTCTCTGTCTCCTGTGGTCAGCAATACCTTCATGGAGAACTTTGAAAAATTAGCGCTGGACACGGCTCAACAGACACCTTCACTGTGGCTCCGATACGTCGACGATACATTTGCGATTTCACCTTATGGTTACGACAGTTTGCAGAAATTCTGTAATCACATAACAGTCTAAGACCTACCATCACGTTTACCATGGAAATAGAAACTGACAGTACAAATCCGTTGTTGGACGTGTTTTTCATCAGGAACGGATGTACAATGAACGCCAAAGTTAACAGAAAACCCAATCAAACCGGGCGTTACCTAATTTCCAGTCGAATCGTCCACCACACGTGAAAAGAGGAGTTTTGGAGGGTCTGTACCACAGACCCGACCTGTTGCCAAGGGCAATAGGTCGGGTCCTACGTGATTATTACTGTAAAGCATGACATACATCTCAAAGCCTATCCATTTGGATTTTCGTATTAATTCTGTTTTCAACAAACCCAAGAGATATATTCTTCTAAAAAAGGAGATGCATCTACTCGGTTTCACATCTGTACCTTATATATAGGTGGGAGGGCTGGGAGTGCGCAGTCGGTATAGCGACTCGCTATTAGCTGGAAGGTTCGGGGATCGAATCCCGTTGGGGTCGAGGTTTTTGGCACAAGTCCGTACCGGCCCTGGGGCCCACCCAGCCTCCTATACAATATGTACCGAGCCTTTCCCGGGGGTAAAGCGGCTGGGGCATTGAGGTGACCACCCACCCCATCTAGCGCCGAGGTTAAAGAAAGAGTAGAGCTATACCGCTACTCCCCCTCTGGGCCTTCGTAGCCTGTTCGAGGGTGAATTTTACCTTTAACTTTTTACCTTGTATAAGAAGTGTCTCTTAGACGTTCAAACGTATAGCGAACAGATACAATGTTAAAACTCTTTCCAAATTGAGGCACACAGTGAGAAACTCATTTGTGAGAACTAGGCCAAAAAGTTATCCACAGAAGACTGCGAATTGTATCTATAGTATTCCCTGTGAATGTGGCATGAACTACATTGATGAAACAGGCAGACCGTGGGACGTGAGACTGAGGGAACACAGGCGAAACTTGGAAATAGGTCACTTGGAAAGATCCAGACTAGCACAGCATTCGTTTGAAGAGAATCACCGTGTGCTTTGGGAATAAGCGAAGATGTTAGAGACTGAAAAGAATCCAATGTACAGGAAGTGTAAGGCAGCGGCCTACATGACATGTCTACAAAAACCCTATTAGCCGACCCAGTGTCGAAATTTCTCCCAATCTGGCATCCTTTGATCGGGAATGAACTGTGTTAGTAACATGTTGTGATCCCTTGAAGATTCACAGCTCCTCAGCAGTCGCTGTTAGTGGTGCTTGGTTCCTGTGATGTGTTTCAGGCGCTATTCTTTGAGACTCGTGGTCGTTCTGTAATTTTTCCTCAGTATTTTCCTGTTGTAACACTCGGACCAGTAATATTCTCAGCAGCTTATCTGCACTCGTGAGTGTTTCAGTGGTACACAGTGGCTGAGAATAGCTTGATCTAAGGGGTCCAAAAGTTTAGGTGTTCCATTCCTGAAGAAAGAAGCACAGCCTGCTTCCAAAACATTGTGTTTTAGCGTTCATGTATCTGTCACACGATGGATAAATTCTATAAGAAAAATATTTTATCTCTATATTATACACCATTGATAAAACTTTATAGTGTTGAACTAGGCTGGGGGAGTTTTCACCCAGACTAGATAAATTTCAACAGCGGTTAGCAGAAGACTAGCGCCATGGAAATGTTAGGGTAGAGAATGTGTGTGTGTTTAGGTGGTGGTATTCACACACTGTGTAAGGTTTGTCCAGCTAATAACACAGTTTGTAAGGAGCATGCGATGTACTTGGAATTGCAGTTCTACAGAGAGCTAAGGTCTATGAAAGATGATCGGGTGTTTGCCTTCCTACGTGAGAATGGAGGTTAAGTTAAACATGCAGTGTCAGTGTGACAATGTGTATCCTCTGTCAGAGAAATTGACCTTTGGCCAGGAGGGGAAAACGAGAAGCGAGAGCACCCGCAAGAGAGGCTGCACATCGATTTTCAGAGGGCGGAAGAGTACTAAAATCACCTAGCATCTAGCTCGTTCCGAATTGTCCTTCGGGCTATGTGGTCCCTATTCGGAATACGCTCGTAAATCCGCCAAAAGCCAAACTCGTTGGCCTTGGAGCAAGAGCGAACTCAACCAACTCTCAAATCAGCAAGGGTAAATCTTCGGGTTACTTGAAGCTGCAAGACGGATACTGTCTCTCCGATAAATGATTGTGACGTGTGGACCAGTTACGCTAAGTGTATCTGGAGCAGTGGGATGAACCAGATTCCGTATCAGAGGCTGATATCTCTCGGCGTCGAGGATCAGCTAATTTCTTTGGTTTTGGGTTTTATCCCCGTGACACCAGACAGTTATTTTAGTCCGATTTATGATATTGGCAGGGGAACGCGGTGCCACAGTGGCTAAGGTGCTGTGCTACAAATCGGAAGGTTGCTGGTTCGATCCCAGCCGGTGTCATTGGAATTTTCATTGACATAAAATCCTTCCGATCCCACTATGGTCCTGGGGTCGACTCAGCCTCTAACAGAAATTAATATACCAGGAGCATTTCCTAGGGGTAAAGGCGGCCGGTGCGTAAGGCGAACAACCTACCACCATCCTGTGCCGTTGTCACGAAATCTGGGAACCTCAACTTCCTGGAGCCCTCTGGGCCCCTCCGGTCCTATAACGGGACTGCTTCACCTTTACCTTTATGATATTGGCGAGTTATTCTTGGGCTGCAAAAATGCAAGAATGGCCACAGTTTCTTTACTGCTATTTCAGTTCCGTATCTATTACTATTTATATTTACGTTTATTGAACTGTTACGTTACCCTGTTTTGTTGTGTATGTGTGACTCGCAACCTTGTCGTATCCGCAAATTAATTTTGGGCTCGGTAAAGGGAGGTGGGGATGGCGGTGCAGGGAGACAGGGAAGTACGAGTTGCGTCCCGCGGTCAAGAAATTGTATCAGTTGTGTCCCAAGGTGACCGCTTCAAGTGTATCAGTTGCGTCCCGCGGTTAGAAAGAAATTGTATCGGCGGGCCATTCAATTGTCTTAAACATATATAATGCACAGGAACAAACTTAAACATAACACGAATTTCACGAAATGGCGTCTGTGGCTTCTCAAATGATAGAGGAAGTCACTGCACATGCGCAAAGTAACAGTCTCGAGGATGCGCGAGAGATATGGGCAGACCGTACTTACTTTCCGAATAACCTACGTATATAATGTTATTGTCTAATGTTTAAGCCCTCTTAAAAGAATCTTTTCGGGGAAGGAAACAGGAACATTTCGTTCCTAATATCGCCCTTTTCAAGTTTTTTTTAATGATCTGATGAAAACACTGTGTGTGGAAAACGTTTTAACGCAGTAAATCTCGGAATACCAAGCACCTGACCCCCGAACTGTGCTTATATAATTCTTATCCATTCTGCAGAATCGCCTGTGTAATATTTCATTAACTTACTGTTGTTTAATGTCCAGAAGTTATTCAATTTGTTCTCCAAATATGTTTGATATTTGGTAGCGCATTTTTTTGTGAACAGTTGTTTTCACTCATGATATGAAAAAAGATATTCGAAATATCAGTTTGAACAGATACCAAAAATATGAGTAGCTGGAACACAAACGTTAAATCTGAAATTAATAAACTAAGCACAAATAAAAGATGCCACTTTCTTGAAGATATTGTGCCTGTAAACGATTCATCAGAACAGAACTGGAATGGATATTGTAATGTAGATACTGAATTTACGTTGGACCAAACAAATGCTTCCTTTATTTGTGGCATCAAGGTAATTTTTAGTAACATGAATTTACATTTATTTTTAAAATGTATACCTTCCGACCTAAATTCTCTTAGCTCACTGTGGTTTGACATGTGTAGTGTCTGTTATCTTTTGTGCAATAACATGCATAGTGACAGAAGTGGCAAGTGGCATCGTAAATGCAAGCAATAAGGAACTAAAAGTGTGTGTTTGATAGAAATTTATACGAACTAATGAAACAAATTCGATTCTTGAAATCAGGTTTACTCTACACTGTCCAGATTTAGAGGAGATTAAGTCCTCTTGTTTGAATGTAGCTGATTTTTTAAATCTTCGTGTGGTGACACTTCTCATTTTGATGTAGGTCTCATTCTGTATTTTTTGCAGTGCAGGTACAAGAACAAAAATTTCATGATGCGCACTGTAAAACAGTGCATTGAAGTGGGCATGGAATGACTCACTTCCGTTTATGGTCCGCCATGTTGGTACAGTACATTCGGACCAAACAGGCGGAGGCAAAGTGTAGCCTGCATTAATAACATTTTCTAACATTTAGTCGCAAAACTGTTCCACTCCCTTGTCGTTCTGAAGATTGTATATAAAGTCCAACGCAAAGCAGTAGCTAACTTCCGCCGGTGACAAGAGCGACAGTCCGAATATTTTCTTCAAGAACTGACTTACCTCAGAGTCTTTCTTTCCATATTGCTTGCTAGTCCCAAAGATTGTATTTTCCGCCACCAGCTCTGTCCTAAATGGAAACGACATGCTTTAACTTCACAGCCTGGCCACACTGTTGTCACTGCATTGTGAATGGCGTTTCGAAGTCAGCAAAAACAATTGTTGGAAAAATATTCATACCAAGTTTTGCAGCCTCTGATACATCCTCATAGGACGTTGGATGTTTATTGGCCGGTAAGAAAAATGCAAGTTGAACATAGTGAATCAATAAATTGTAAATAGTTGGTGGAAAAACTGCGCTGCTGTCTTGAATGTCCCGTCAACCTAAAGCCCATCAATGGAGCTAAAAGCTGTAAGTTTGTTTTTGCATGAAAACATTACAATAGTTTTTTTTCCGAGTCATTAACAAGCAAGTTCTGTCGAAATGTTAACACCGGTACAGCACTTAGTGCTGCATGAGTTTCTTCAGTATCTGTTGGGAGAGGAAGCAGTTGGGAGAAGCTTGCTTTATCCGTGTTCCTGCTAATGTTCCTTGTGTCTTTATAAGTGAGAGTATCCAACTACTGGCTGCGTAGTTCATTGTGTATCAGTTTGTGTGGTCTTTCACACAAGTCCTGCATTGCTTTCATTTTGACAGAATTTTTAATATCTGTCCGTTTAAGCAGGCTTCCCTGTCTGCATCATGGTTGTGCATCACATCCCCCCCCCCTACCCGAAAATATCTGGACTTTCATTGCACTTTATGTAGAATTTACTTTTTTCTTGTTAGTACAACGCCACCGTTCCATACTGTCTACAATATTTTTTTGGAAACGAAACTTGAGGCCCTTAATGAAAAGATCTACCTGAAGAGTGCCAGCGGGACGCAACTAGTACTCTGACCCTAAACAGCCCGGGAGGCAACTGATACACAGCCGTTATCTGAAAAGTGATCGCGGGAGGCAACTAGTAAACTCCGAGGGAGACAATGAAATTGTTGGTTGCCTGAAACGGCAGACCGGTGACCATGGAAGTCTGAATCCGCTACGAAGCGTGTTAAGTTAGGTCCACAGTCACATCGGACGTAGCACACGGAGAGGAAACATTCTTCACGTTATCAATCACGTAGCATCGCACACTGATAAGCACCGCGCGCACTGGAGTGAGGCAATTCCGTCTCCAGGAAAGATTTTCTTTTTTCGCGGCCTGCGCTTACGGCTAACTCATCGTTGAAGGTATCGTATTGAATGGCCTGACAAGGAGGGAAAATGATGCAGTCTTGCTTGTTCCTTGTCGAGACTGGGGCTGTCGTCGTACACAGGGAATGAAAGAGAACTCGTTCACCCGAAGAACCTTCCGCATCATCCGTTCTTCAGGAATATTTGTTAAAAAAGAAGAATGAGGCTACTCTAAAAGCGCAGTAACTTCTTTACAATTATTGCTCAAACTGTGAAGGCTCCTTCTTTACGATATCGTATCGAAATTAAAGAAACATTATTTTAAATGATGGTTTCTATAGGAATGAGACTTGTCTCGATATAATTTCAGTTCTTCGGAAATTACTATTAACTACTCTTCTCCTACATTCCATACATTAACGAACAAAATCCACTAATTAAAATAAAAAAAGATAACAAAATCACTTCATATTAGGATCCAACATCTACATGATTCAGCACCAAGGTGCCAACTTCATGGAGTTTATTAGCATGTTGTTCTGTGTATTGTTTGTCATTGTATTGTTCTGTGTACTGTTTGTGTGTAAATGTGTACTGTACTACTGCCACCGGGTGTCAACCCAATTGCAGTTAAGAAATACATCTAACAAAGGATCATAAATCCAACACGTACTTCAGGTGCTATTCGCCCTCATTTTCATTATTAAAATTTTAAAAATCTTAAAATTTTACAATTCTAAATTACACGTGTTAAAAAGTACGAATCCCTGTTACTGTAATAACAATATATAGTAATGAGCCCCTTCTATTACATGTTCTCAGTTGTCTACATATTCTGAACTGTGTGTACAAACTTCTGTGACAGTACGTATGTAAAGAAACGAAGTAGGATCACAGTCGATTCACATCTTTTATGACACGTGTAAGCATATTTTTATAACTTTCCTATTCAAGGTCCTATAACCAGCCTGATGATGGTTACATTCTATAGCCGAAATATGTAGTTGATTTTACATGTATGGTGAAAGATCTGTATCAACTGTGTCCCTACTTGTTTTCTTTATATACTCGTACGTAATGTAACACGTTTCTACACACATTCCAGAAAATATAAACAACTGCAAACGTGAAACAAAAGAGGCTCATTATTGTATGTTGTTATTACAACAATAAGGACTTGTGCTTTTTAAAATATGTAATCTAGAATTTTTAAATTTTGAGACTTTTAATTTTTATGGCGGTAATGAGGACGAATGGCACATGAAGTTGTTGTTAATGAACTTCCTGAAGATGACACCTTGATTTCGAAAGATGCAGGAGATGGCACCTAATATGAAGAGCGATTTACAATTGGTATTATTGTATTTTAATTTGTGCGTTTTGTTGGTTACAGTATGGTTTGTGCCGGACTGCACGGTAGGGTTAGAGTAGCGCAATGCACGGTATGTACAGCAGCGGACTTCACGGAATGGACAGTAGCGGACTGCAAGGTACGGAAAGTAGCGGACTGCACGGTAAGGTTGGAGTAGCTGAATGCACGGTATGTACAGTAGCGGAATGCACGGTACGGACAGTAGCGGACTGCAAGGTACGGTTACAGTATGGAGGGTAGCGGACTTCACGGTATGTACAGTAATGGACTGCACGGTACGGACAGTAGCGGACTGCACGGTACGGTTAGAGTAACGGAATACATGGTATGTACAGTAGCGGAATGCACGGTACGGTTAGAGTAGCGGAATGCATGGTATGTACAGTGGCGGAATGCACGGTACGGACAGTAGCGGACTGCAAGGTACGGTTACAGTATGGAGAGTAGCGGACTTCACGGTATGTACAGTAATGGACTGCACGGTACGGACAGTAGCGGACTGCACGGTACTGTTAGAGTAACGGAATACACGGTATGTAAAGTAGCGGAATGCACGGTACGGTTAGAGTAGCGGAATGCACGGTATGTACAGTAGCGGACTGCACGGTACGGACAGTAGCGGACTGAACGGTACGGACAGTAGCGGACTGCACGGTACGGTTAGAGTAGCGGAATGCACGTTATATACAGTAGCGGACTTCACGGTACGGACAGTAGCGGACTGCACGGTACGGACAGTACCGGACTACACGGTACGCACAGTAGCGGACTGCACGGCACGGACAGTAGCGGAATGCACGGTACAGACAGTAGCGGACTGCACGGTACGGAAAGTAGCGGACTACACGGTACGGTTAGAGTAGCGGAATGCACGGTATGTACAGCAGCGGACTTCACGGTATGGACAGTAGCGGACTGCACAGTACGGAAAGTAGCGGACTGCACGGCACGGTTAGAGTAGCGGAATGCACGGTATGTACAGTAGCGGAATGCACGATACGGACAGTAGCGGACTGCAAGGTACGGTTACAGTATGGAGAGTAGCGGACCTCACGGTATGTACAGTAATGGACTGCACGGTACGGACAGTAGCGGACTGCACGGTACGGTTAGATTAAAGGAATACAAGGTATGTATAGTAGCGGACTGCACGGTACGGTTAGAGTAGCGGAATGATCGGTATGTACAGTAGCGGACTTCACGGTACGGACAGTACCGGACTACACGGTACGCACAGTAGCGGACTGCACGGCACGGACAGTACCGGACAGCACGGTACGGACAGGAACGGACTGCACGGTACGGAAAGTAGCGGACTGCACGGTATGTACAGTAGCGGACTCCACGGTACGGTAAGAATAACGGAATGCACGGTATGTACAGTAGCGGACTGCACGGTACGGTTAGAGTAGCGGAATGCACGGTATGTACAGTAGGGGACTGCACGGTACGGAGAGTAGCGGACTGCACGGTACGGACAGTATCGGACTGCATGGTACGGACAGTAGCGGACTGCACG
>Ga0123354_10020960_pt1 | contig 10290 bp, 5 predicted proteins | sample TergutLab28metaG_2_FD_97872 | JGI IMG/M metagenome (GOLD analysis project Ga0123354, IMG submission 97872) | Labiotermes labralis P4 segment gut microbial communities from Petit-Saut dam, French Guiana - Lab288 P4 | ecosystem: Host-associated > Arthropoda: Insects > Digestive system > Gut ...
TGCGCTGACCACGTGACACCCCTCTATCCGCAAAAGTTGGCACTAAATTCGCCGACCGGCGGCGGCCGCTCTGTCGGTATAGTTCGCGTGCGGACTAAGGCCACGGAGTTTAGTTTAGTTTAGTCTTATGTGCTCAACATGTTTCGGATATTAATATATCCATCATCAGGAGCTTGCGACTATTCTGTTGAATTACAACATTGGTCGTATTGTTCTTGGTTCGATGTGTGTTGGAGTTTCGGTGTGGTTGCATTAGAGTGGTATCCGTGTTGCAGGCTGAAACCTGCAACACGGATACCACACCAAATCTCCAACACAGTCACAAGCTCCTGATGATGGATATATGAATGTCCGAAACATGATGAGCACATAAGAAGTGAAATAAAATAGCAAGTGACATCAAGTTGGTCTTTTATTCTTCAACTATCACAATGAAGCACGGTCCAATAGACATAAGATTATATATCAAATTAATAAAAACGCACACATGAAAGGCTTCACAAAATAAACATGTGTAATTGTAGGTGAAAAGGTAAATAATCATTTATACTAAACTGAATGGAACTTACAAGTGGTAATATTGTTAGTATATAAAGAAGTGGTGATATATCAAGGTTCGTAGTTTTTATCAAAGGACTAAAACGTTCACGTAGGTCGTTCAGCTAATTGGTCCTTTGCAATACCGGCAAACGGTTCCGTAAATTTGGTGTTATTCAGAGTTCCATCAAAATCAAAGCAGCAGTTGGACGCCTGTAAGTTATGGACGATCTGGTGATATTAATATGACTAAGAAGTTTTGTCTGTCGTAACACGTCTAAAAAGAGAAGCAAATCTTGTGAAGACGCATCCAATTCCGCCTAACGACATAGGTGAACTAAGTTCAGCAATGAGTGTGGCTGCAGAGCTGCTTTAGACAGTTGCAGTGACGAAAACAAGAATCGGAATCCGAGTCCGGTGGGGGCACGCAGCAAGGCGGGAGACCGCAGGTGTCGTGATGGAGCCCCCTGTTACATAATGACACAGCATGGCGGTCGGGAGCCAAACAGGTGGGCTGCAATATTATGACGGAACCTCCTGACACCGGATGACACAGCATCGCAACCAATCACAGCAGGGACAGTGTTAGACCTCCTCCTTTCAACAGTACTCAAGCTTCTATCTACAGCTACCAAACTCTGCGGTGTGTCCACACAACATACACCTACAATCAACGAATATGTACATTAGAAATCTTGCACAAACCAGTAAGCAAATCACATTATCTGGTTAGAATAGACTGCGTATGCCACGCTGCATTCCACGCTGAAGGTAACGCTGTGCTAAGTACCCCCATATGACGTTGTACAGGGGAGTTAAGGTGAAGCTCGACCGATCCGTACCTCAGCTGTACATGGTGGTAAGCATTTTCAGGCTTCAGTTCACTACTGCGGGCGACGAAGCCTGTGGTAAACCAAGGGATACGGCTCGGTGGGCCTCGTAGCCGTCCCGATAATGAATGCCTGCCATTCCTGGGTATCACCATTCCTTAGTTTCAAGCCAAGAATATGTCATGACAGCGAGCCTATATTACTGACCGGAAATTTCATTAGTTTTCGGTTGCTGTCCTTGTTTTGATAGGACAGACTACCTTGTGGGGGCAGGTGATGTGGCTGGTGGTGTAGTTACTGGCTAAGATCAATACTGCCAACAACAACAACAACAACAACAGTTAGAACAATAAACAGAAGCGTACACTGTGCAAATAACAACTGACGATAGAGTAAACATCTGGGAAAGAAAATGGCAAGTCATAATTATGCAAATAAAGAAAATAGATATAAGATTAAAATATCGAAACACTTCCTACAACTCAGTTCACAAACGTCCGTCTTCCATGCTCCTCTCTGTAAAACGTCATACACAAAACACTGAAATGCAAAGCCACAAACTTCCCCGTTTTTTATAGCAATAAATAACGCACCTTTTAGTAGATTTGAAATGCGAATTAAAACGATGACAGGCGGAAACTCAACGGGTGCAAACTGAAGTACCAGTTGTCGATTAGTCAAAAGGACAGCATATTTATAATACTTTATTTACCTGCTTGAAACTGGCAGCCTTCGCTGTTGTTAGTTCATGGAGACAAGCGAGTCCTGAGGTTAAAGACTCGCCCATCTACGCTGTGTAGGAAAATACCCAAGGTACTCAAATAACAAAGTTGTACGTACTTACATGGTGCAGGATAATAAGTTTATTTTGGGGGAAAAGTTGTTGCCTCGATCTTTGGGCAACATCTGCCACAAAAACCTGCAAACGTCTATAAACCCTGTATTTGCTGCCCATATCTGGGGGTCAGAGGTATACTGTTCTGATGTCCAGCGCGAGGGCACACACTCACAGACACACACTCTATTCCTTTTCAGAAACGTCATAATTAGAAAGTCCTTGTTCCTTTTAGCTCCCTGACAGAAATGTGGGACCTCTTGGCCATAAGATGCAACCAGCTAAACATGTTAACACAGAACGCTAAATGGATATGCCAACACGGCCTGGTAACATTCTAGCCGAGAGGTCATCTATTTTCTTGATTTAATTAGAGCTTATTTATTTTCGACACACACTACACGACATAAATGTGAAATAATATCATTATAAGCAAGTAGTTAGAAAGGGGGTGGGCACAAGATGTAGTGGCCTATTTCAGGGCACAGGAGACCCAGTGTTAGGGAGTGTTGGAATACTCCCAGGGACCGCATTAACTTTCTTCGTGCGCAGTCACGCGGATGGTTTCCATCTGGTTGGACGCTGCGCGAAGAGGTGAAACAAAGCAGCTTGAGGCTTCATTTCGTGTAGAACACATGTGTCTTGTCTCTGGCTAAAACTACCTTGAGAGCGCGTCATCATATAGTGACGTAAATCGTTACGCCATCATCATGGGAAAATCAAACACACTGGGTGACACTGGTGTGTGTACCACTATTAACAACAAAACCAGTCATCTTCGGAATCCCCAATAGACCCCAGTAAAAGAGGTGACTGGAGCCTGACTGGATACTTTTACAATTACAGAAACGGAGAGAAGTAAAAGACATAGGAGCGAGATACATTCGTGAAAATATATCATCAAAAGTAACACATTCTTTTTATTTTATCCATTAATATAACAAATGTGTTTGAATGTTTTTTCCTTGTAAGGCAGTGTGTGTGGGGCAATATTATTTACACTATATCAATATGTTAATTATATAGTGAAAGTTTTACTGACTTACGAAAAAATTAAAACATAGTTATTTACTTTCAGAAAATTTTCACGTGCGTGTTATATGAACAGCAATGAGAAACTGATAACCGTCAACCACATCTACGTCCACATCATTTTTCCCCACAAGTTTCGGCTTTAGTGGAAAGCCATATTCATGCAATATAAAAATACACAAGGAAAGACTATTTAAGAAATATGTAGTCATAAAATGACGCAAACACAATTGTGGTACGGTTGCCTACTCAAGACATGACGTACCCTCATACATGTTTTGGTCAAAGACTAGTAACGGTTACACTGTACAGTCCAGGTGAAATGTGATGACACACGGTGACGCAGGGGAGGGGATGTGAAGGGAAAACTGGCGAATGGAGTGGGTAGCCAGTACTCTTCACACTACAACGGAATATGGTGTATACATCATTACCACCGCTGCCAGTAGTCGACTGAACTGACGCCCCTGCCGATTGACATGTACTCGTCCGTTTCGCCGAAAGAAGAAATCTGGTTTCTGCGCGTGTGCCATGACATTTCAAAAGCAGTCTACTATAGGCTAGTCCTTCAAAGTTACCCCCACCACACTACTGCTTCAACAACATCCTACCGTTGCCCACAGGCACATGACCTGACTCTTGGCACGACGGATGACCCTACTAGCATCTGTAAGGCGGTGCGAAGCAAACACCGAAAGAAAAGGTAAAAATTGTCCCTGTGAACGCCAGGAAGGCAGATCGGGGTAGGGAGAAAGAATTGGTACTGCTCTGTTTTATTCTGAATGTCGGCACTACATAGAGTTGAGTGGCCGGCTTCACACCCCCGAGAGCTTTGCCTCCGGAGAAAGTTAACCCAGTACCCATTGTATAGGATTCCGACATTCTTGTCTGTTTCGTCTTTTATGTGCATTCTCAGGCCTTGCAACATTTCAGGCTTCTGCTACGGTGCAGAAGAAGCTTTCGCTCTTCTGAGATGTTGCGCGGCGTGGATTCGTTTTTGGTTATCGTCGTTTCGGGACATCGACCAAATCTTCAGGGGCAAAACAGTCCAAGAAGGATGCCGGGAACAGGTCGATGCATGAGTAAAATCATTACGTATTATTCCTTACATGAATACTACAGCAGATACCGTAATACTGCAAAAGGCCGTTACCTGTGTGCTACTCTACAGCAATGATTGCTTGCTGTTTGTCAGCACTGTGTGTTGTGCTCAGTTGCTACGACCTCCAGACGGTCGGTTGTCTGAACTGTTTCGGCGTTTCCTTGGGGCTGCCAATTGGACGCCCGTGGAATCACGGTTCGATCCCAGCCGGTAGTAAGAGACTTTTTACTACAAAACGTCCAGACCCGTACTGGGGTTGCCGCAGCATGAAACTCTCACGTAACCTCCATAGTGTGTTGAGGATTAGATTGTGTGGAGATACACTCCACGCATTCATATGCCCTTATGTTTTGACGCGTAATTAAACATAAGGAAAAACACGAGAACCTTCGGTCAAGATAGCTGACTTCAGAATTACAAGCAAAATCTGGACTTCCTCAAAAGACCAAGAATATCTGCCACCCAACTACAATATTCAGTATATCCAATAGCCTGTTAAGCAATCACTAAGCAATGTTTGTGCACTAAGTAATTTAATTAAGCAAAGTTCTTCTTTCAGAAGCTCATAATCGCTTGTGGAAGCAGCAAGACCGACAAGCCTTGAGCCAATTGTACCAAATTCACAAAATCATGCAACATTTCTATTTCAATATTATCTTCCCATCTCTACCTAGATCTCCCACGTGGTCTCGTCTCGTTAGCGCTTTGCATGCGTTTTTATTGTCTTTTTCCTACCTGTAACTTCTCCTGCTAGTCCCATCCTGGTTTAATGTGACCATTTCACTCTTCCCAATTTTCAGGCCTCCTGAATGACACTACATCTCACGAAGTAGGAGACAAAGTTTTGAAACCCAAAAAAAGTTATAGAAAGAAGTACGCAGAAATTGCACATAGGTGCTGCAGAGTTCTCAAAATTTGGACACTCCTGAACTGTAAAGGTGAAGGCTCGTGGCTACCTGAAATTCTCGAACCCACCCTCGCGTAACCTTCCAGTAACAGCAGCAGCAGGTACGAGCCGGCACTATAGGAAAGAAAGTAGTGGAGAAATCACTTCTCCTAGAGTACCTCTCAACAGCGGTCACAAGCGGGCGGGTAGGTAGGCATGCTGATAGTGCTAGGCAGAAGCAGGACACATCCCACATGACAGGCGGACACTGCTTCCATTAAATGCAGATACGCCTTTCTCAGAATAAGTAATCACTTAATGCCTTCGTATGGGTGAGACTAAGAGGTATTAAGAACTTTTAGCAGCAGAAAAAACGCAGAATAGAGATTTATTCTTTGTCATAATATGGAAGTTTTGTAGAGGTGTGACACTTGGTGTCTCACTGGAAGTTTATTTACGAGCATGGAGTAAGGATATTTGTGAAAATATTACTAGAAATTTTATTTGGATGTAAGAACGATGACGTAACAAATCGACAAGTACAGAAAATGAAGGAAAACGCTTTACCCATTATTTGAACGGTTATTACACAAAGAAAAATGTTACAGGCACAAAACGATGGAGAAGTAAAAAATGTACGCTACAATTCCGTAGAAAAAATCCTACGTTCGGTATAGCGACTTGCTACGGGCTGGACGGTCCAGGGATCGTGTCCCGGTCGGGGCAAGATTTTCCGCATCCGTCCAGACCGGACCTAGGGCCCACCCAGCCTCCTGCGTATGAGTACCGGGTCTCTTTCGTGCAAGTAAAGCGGCCGGAGCGTGGCGTTAACCACACACCCTCATCTAATGCCGAGGTTAAAGAAAGTGTAGGTTTATACCTCTACTCCCCGTCTGGGCCTTCATGACCTGTTCAAGGGTGAACTTTATCTTTTTCTAAATCCAAAGGGAGAGTTCCCTACAAAGACATTTTTTATTGTATGATAAAATTAAAATGGAATTCCGAATGACAGGGTATGGGTATATGGACTACATGTGGCTTGCTCCAGATACCGTCTATTGACGAAAATTCTTGTGGAAACGGCAGTAAGATTTTCTATAACAGAAGAGATTTCTTGACCGTTTGAGTAAATGATTACTGCAATCAACAGATTCCCACCTTTATGGACTCCGAATTTCATAACCGTGTTCACGGAAGAAGCCAATGAAGTCTATCTTCAACCAAGTGAATAAAGTCTGAGATTTGCAGCCCTCTTCCCATAACACTCATGTTAACATTATCTTCCATCGATGTCTAATTCTACCAATTTGTTGTTCAAATTTCCCGACAAATATTTGTTGGCGAAGTCGTAATTATGCCTCCTACGAAAGCATACGGAAAACCTTCTAGTCCATCTGCATTCATTCATTCATTCAATCAATCAGTTCCACGGGTTCAAACAACAGAAACGCTTTGCAATCTTACGGTGTTTCACCCCAGTTGTGTCTATAATGTATAATAGGCATCAATAAGGATACAATCCCTCAACACACAATTCTTCATCACAGTCAATATAAATAGCTGCATGTTTCAGCTGTACTAAGGCAGCCATAATCAGAGTGTATGTTTCACAAATGTAAAAAAGGAAATCATATAGATACAGCTACATTTCGGCTAGACGGTCCTGGGATCGAATCCCGGTGGGGCGAGGTTTCCCGCACCCGTCCAGACCGGCCCTGGGGAGCACCCAGCATCCTGCACATTGGGTACAGGGTCTTTCCTGGGGGTAAATTGGCCGGAGCGTGGCGCGGACCACCCAACCCATCTTGTGCCGAGATTAAAGAAAGAACAGGGCAATAAATACACTCCGCCTCTGGGCCTTACTGGCCTGTTTCAGGACAAACTTTACCTTCGTAAAAAAGGTAAAGCTGTTTCAGAAATGTAAAAAAGGATCCTTTTTACATTTATAAAACATACAGCATGATGATGGCTGCCTTAGTACAGCCGAAACATGTAGCTGTTTAGATTGTCTAAAATGAAGGTTGTGCACCGACGGACTGCATTCTTTTTGATGAGCAACGCGTTAATTTCAGTCCAAAGTTGTCCCTGCGCTCTATGCCATGTAGGCGCGTGTGTAAATACAGGCACGGCTTCACGCATTCTTAACCTTACTGCTAGGTAATGCTGAGCGTGGCGGTTCACGCCTCGGCCGCTCTACCCCCAGGGAAACAGCTTCTCTTACCCTGAGAGGCTGGATGGCCTTAGAGCTGGCCTGGATACTCTGGAGAAGAGATCAGCTTCTCTACTCCGCCTGCAACAGAATAACTTTGCCAGGACCGTCCAGGCCGTATGACAGTCACTATGCAGACTCAACAACCCTCGGACTGGTACTTGGCCTGCAAGGAATTATAAGCCAGTCATCTTCCAGTGTCTTCGTCCTGTGGTTACCTTAACCGGCAATGTAATAAGGGACAACTGTGAGGAAGTAACGAATAACTAAAAGGGTAAAGTTCTTCGCTGTTCTGTTTTTGAGAAAGAAGAAAAAAGGAGGGTTCTGAAGCTGGAAGATTTGTACACTGAAGGTGTCAGGTATTCTTGCCGCCACCTGCATGACGGACAAGAAAGTCACGCAGATTTCTAAGGGATGACAAATGGTCTTACAAGTCGAAGTGTGACGGGGCCTGTACAATTCGAAATGAAAGAAAGCCCACAGAAGAAGTTTTCATAACAAATGGATAAATTATGCTTCCGTGATCCGTACTTAGAATCTAATAACGTAAAAAGAACATTAATGTTCCAAATGCACAAAGATCTTGGACATGTTTCTAATAGCTCTCCCCCAAGAGCTGTGCTATTCTGAACTCGTCGCTTCCATATGGTTGCCGGTAGAATATTCATAGTCATTGTACTTAAAAGATATAAAAGTGACCCTAATGCAGTAAGTGACCCACCATGTCTGCTTAATCCCATTACCAAAATAAAGTCATTACAGTGATGCTGGGTACATTTTGCACTTACTGCGGCGTCTGGAAAAACAAGAGTCATAAATTAGGTGCGTGTGTACTGGACAGAATTTCGTCATATACGTATGTAATGTGCCCCGAGGCCACGCTGGCCCCGTATTTAGATGCTCATGCTCCAGGTACATAGTACGTTACATATGTAGGCAGGATTCTTCGGTTTATAAATTTTCGTTACTAATTAAATATCATTATCTTATTCATGTAACACCCTGCTACATTGTGGTTATGTCTTGGTTTATTTAACATATGCAATGTCTTTATGGATTCTGTTATACGAATATGTACAAGTTAATAAAAATGACTGGCTCCTACTCCGAAATATTGTTACACATACACCCTATTTCGAACAACAAACTGGAACACTGGTAAACGATCAGACGTACGCTGTCTTCGTAACAATAATCTTATCATCATTACCACCATTTCATTAAATTCTCACACTTCATATTGGCAACTTTACTCTAGCTACGGGCAAATTAACCCTTTAAACGCCGAATTAAATCCCATCTGCCATTTGCTGGCATTATTAGCAGCTCACCATATTCACTCTGTTAGCAGGTTAAGGGTTAATAGACAAGGCCAGCTTTCATGTGTTCTGATTCTTCTGATTGCAGGAAAGGCGAAGGTAAGAGTAAGGATAAAAAAACAATGTCTTGCGGCATGTGACGCCGTAACTCAAACCTCACACACAGGTAAAATAATCCATAAACTTAACACGTTACCAAGCTCTATAAGGCGAGAGCATTCTTAACATCGTTACAAAGAGATAAGTGGTCAGCTTCACATTCCAGCGGCCTCGATTCCACGAGAAGAGTTTCCAGTACTCAATGGAGTGGAGAAATAATTGTTATTAACCAAAATTTTTGCTGTATTTTCCCTCCTAAATAAAGCTAACAGGTTAGCTGGCTCGCCTTCTTATTTGAACTTCTGAGCCATGTGACTGATTTTCACGCAGCAGGTCACCCAAACTTCACGCTTTTAACGCTTACTGCTTTCAGTAAAAGCAAACCAGCGGGAAAACGAGCTTGTGAGGTCGGAGTACCACCGCAATACAGCATATTTCCTGGCGTCATGTACGATAAGAAATCTTTAAAAATATATTCAGCTACTTTTGGACTGTAGAATGAAAGACAACATGACGACTGAATAAAACCTCTATTTACCAGCCGGTTTTATGGAGTTACCAAATAATTACTGGAGCTGAGTATGTAGTATGTAATATGGGGAAAGACGACGAACATACCTACGTCTGTGTGCAAGAGTATAAGCATGGCGACAGTGCGAACGCATGAGGCTATATCTAAGACATTTCATTTATTGAAAACTGTGATCAATAAATAAATTATTCCAAATAATAATAATAATAGTTGTTAACATGTATTAAGACAAACTAAAACGTAACTCAACGGGGATTCTATCTTATTTTGGTCTGGAAGTGATTTTTGGAGAGACGGGGACAAATAGAATTTTAACTCTTCCATTACACCTGTATTAATCTGTAGGACTGTACGTCTGCATTAAGAAACTGAACCTTGAATTTCCACCCAGGTATCCTCTTTTATTGTAGGTGTTGTTGATCTTTACTTGATGGAGAGTGTATCTTCAATATTCTTCAAAATGTGCACAAGTAATCAACAGACTAGTGAGGAAGACAGAAATCTTTGCTCCTACCAGGAATTAAAATCCGGCCGGTCTTGCCCGTTAGCGACAAAGATACAAGTATTTTAACAAAGCTCTCCATTACGAGGATTAAGTGGCATCAGAGACAGATGAATGAATCAATATGGAGCGTCGATGGAATGATACTGACAGGGAAAACCGAAACACTCGGAAGAAAACCTGTCCCTCTAGCATCTATTCACTAAAAATCGCATAAGCACTGGCTTGGTATCGAAAAAGGACCTCCGCGATGACAGGCCGGCGACTTAACCGTCAGCAGCCAGCTACTTGGCTGACTGCTATTACGGCCCAAATCGCATTATTTATTTTCCTCGTGCCCAAAAAATAGCAAAATTTTTCGTTAGTTATTCAACCCCCCCCCCCATAAAAACCCAAGCAAGCAATAA